>Ga0160470_100051_pt1 | contig 170570 bp, 152 predicted proteins | sample HID1973I_E11MG_FD_108214 | JGI IMG/M metagenome (GOLD analysis project Ga0160470, IMG submission 108214) | Enriched mosquito-associated microbial communities from UW Madison campus, WI, USA - HID1973I_E11 MG | ecosystem: Host-associated > Arthropoda: Insects > Digestive system > Unclassified ... | reverse complement strand
CAGGCTGGCGTAGTCGGCGCAACGGAACTTGCTGTAGGCCAGCACCTGCAGCGGCGCACTGCCGCCCCCGGCCCGGACCAGGCCGACACGGACATGAGTGCCGCCGACGTCGGCGGCAAGGAATGCCCGGCGGCTATCGGAGAACGGCAGGGTGCTGGCGATATCGATGGTCACGCAGGCTCCGTTCGTGGATCCGGGAGTCGGTTGCGGCGAGGCGACACGACCCGTGGTGCGGCGGAGTTTGAAATTGGCGTGACAACGATGTCAACAGATTTTCAACGGTTCGTGACCGGGATGTCCCCAGGTTGCGAAAACCTGTGACCGGCAGCGCTGTCATCGCGCCGCGGACGCCAATCCGCGGCTAAGTCATTCATCTGGAGGCGTATTCAGCGAACGCCCCTCCCGCGCTCATGCTGCATGGCAGCACGAAATACCGGCGCTCCGGAGTCCTGGATGGTTGACAACGGAAGGCCTGGCGCGGGAACAATGTGACAACGTTGTTCTTGCTTTGAACCGCCCGCAGGGGATGCGGGTCTCGATCCGTCAGGGGAGCCCCAACTGCATGTCCGCGAACATCTCAGCCCAGCCGCGCACCGGCCTGGCCACGTCCATCGCCATCGTCGGCGGCCTGTTTTTCATCATCGGCTTCTTCACCTGGATCAACGGGCCGCTGATCACCTTCGTCAAGCTCGCCTTCGACGTCAGTGAGATCTCCGCGTTCCTGGTGCTGATGGTGTTCTACCTGTCGTACTTCTTCCTGGCCCTGCCCTCGTCGTGGATCCTCAAGGGCACCGGCATGAAGAAGGGCCTGGCCTTGAGCCTGGCGGTCATGGCGGTGGGCGCGATGATGTTCGGCGAATTCGCCACGCGGCGCTGGTTCGGTGGCGCGCTCGGCGGCCTGTTCGTGATCGGTGGCGGCCTGGCGCTGCTGCAGACCGCGGTCAATCCGTACATCTCGATCCTCGGCCCGATCGAGAGCGCGGCGCGGCGCATCGCGCTGATGGGCATCTGCAACAAGATCGCCGGCATCCTGGCGCCGATCGTGATCGGCTCGCTGGTGCTGCACGGCATCGGCGACCTGGCCGCGCAGGTCGAGTCGGTCGATGCGGCCACCAAGGCGCAGTTGCTCAACGACTTCGCCGCCAAGATCCACACGCCCTACCTGGTGATGGCCGGTGTGCTGCTGGCGCTGGCGGTGGCCGTTCTGTTCTCGCCGCTGCCGGAAATCAGCCCCGCCGAAGCCAACGCGACGCCGGCGGCTGGCGGCGCCAGCGGACGCACCAGCATCTTCCAGTTCCCGCACCTGTGGCTGGGCGTGCTGTGCCTGTTCGTCTACGTCGGCGTGGAGGTGATGGCCGGCGATGCGATCGGCACCTACGGACACGCCTTCGGCCTGCCGCTGGACCAGACCAAGTTCTTCACCTCCTTCACCCTGGCGGCGATGCTGCTGGGCTACCTGGCCGGCCTGGTGCTGATCCCGCGCTTCGTTTCGCAGGAGCGCTGGCTGAGCGTGTCGGCGGTGCTGGGCGTGCTGTTCTCGATCGGCGCGCTGCTGACCAAGGGCTATGTGTCGGTGGGTTTCGTCGCCGCGCTGGGCTTCGCCAACGCGATGATGTGGCCGGCGATCTTCCCGCTGGCGATCCGCGGCCTGGGCAAGTTCACCGAGATCGGCTCGGCGTTGCTGATCATGGGTATTGCAGGTGGCGCAATCATCCCGCAGGCCTTCGCGGTGCTGAAGCACTACTACGACTTCCAGGCGGTCTTCGCCGCGCTGATGGTGCCCTGCTACCTCTACATCCTCTACTACGCCCGTCGCGGCCACCTGGCCGGCCTGCCGGGCGGGCGCCCGAGCGGGCAGTAATTGCCTCATCATGGACGGCGGACCGATACAGAAGGCAGTCGAAGGCATGCGCAGGCCGACCATCAAGGATGTCGCCGAACGGGCGAAGGTGTCGCTCAAGACGGTGTCGCGGGTGATCAACAACGAGCCGTCGGTGATGCAGGCCACGCGCTCGCGCGTGCTGCAGGCCATCGCCGAACTCGACTACGAGCCCGACGCCACCGCGCGCAACCTGCGCAGCGGCACGCCGTTCGTGATCGGGCTGGTGTACGACAACCCCAACCCGTACCACATCATCGGCGTGCAGAACGGCGTGCTGGCCGCGTGCCGGGAGACCGGCTTCGGCCTGCAGATCCAGCCTTGCGATTCGACCTCGCCGCTGCTGGCCGAAGAGCTGGCCGAGTTCGTGCAGCGGTCGCGCCTGGCCGGGCTGGTGCTGACCGCGCCGATGTCCGAGCGCACGGACCTGGTCGCCGCGCTGGTCGCGCGCGGGATCCGCGTGGTGCGGATCATCGCCGCCACCGATGACCCGGGCGATGGTCCGTGTGTCTACATCGACGACCGCGACGCCGCCTACGAAATCACCGAGCACCTGATCCAGCTCGGCCACCAGCGCATCGGCTTCCTGTGGGGCGGTGCGCAGCACCATTCCTCCGGCGAGCGCTATGCCGGTTACGAGGCCGCGCTGAAGGACTACGGCATCGTCATGGACAAGCACCTGGTGGTGCCGGGCGATTACACCTTCGACGACGGCTTCCGTGGCGCGCGCCGGCTGCTGGCGTTGCGCGAACCGCCCACCGCGATCTTCGGCAGCAACGACGAGATCGCCGCCGGCGTGCTGGCCGCGGCCAAGTCGGTCGGGCTCAACGTTCCTTACGACCTGTCCATCGCCGGCTTCGAGGACAGTCCGTTCTCGCGCCAGTCCTGGCCGGCGCTGACCACCGCCAAGCAGGCCACCGAGGAAATCGCCCGCCATGCCGCGCGCCTGCTGATCGGCAGCCTGCGCCAGGACGCGTACGACGACCATCCGCTGGCCGTCACCAACCAGGGCTTCGTGCCGCAGCTGGTCGTACGCGGGTCCACCGCGCCAGCGCCACTGCAGGCGCGCCCGCGACCTCCTTCCTCCTCCGAAGCATGACCATGTCGCCCGCAACACACGCCGGTCTTCCGGCTGAAACCGAAACCCTGATGCACAACGAGGCCGCGCAGACCGCCGAGGTGGTCGCCGCGCAGTTCGCCCGTAACCGCGACACCATCGCCGCACTGGCCGCGCAGCTGCGCGCTGCGCCGCCGCCGTTCGTGGCCACTTGTGCGCGCGGCAGCTCCGACCACGCCGCCACCTACGCCAAGTACCTGATCGAGACCCAGCTGGGTCTGGTCACCGCTTCGCTGTCGCCGTCGATCGGTTCGGTGTACGCCGCGCCGCTGCGGCTGGAAGGCGCGCTGTTCATCGCCATCTCGCAGTCGGGCAAGAGCCCGGACCTGCTGCGCAATGCCGAGGCGGCCAAGGCCTCGGGCGCGCGCGTGGTGGCGCTGGTCAATGTCGAAGATTCGCCGCTGGCGCAGCTGGCCGACACGGTGATCCCGCTGGGCGCCGGTCCCGAGAAGAGCGTGGCGGCGACCAAGAGCTACCTGGCCTCGCTGGCCGCCATCGCCCAGCTGGTCGCGCACTGGAAGAACGATCCGGCCTTGCTGGCCGCGCTGGACACACTGCCGCAGTCGTTGCGTGACGCGTGGCAGCAGGACTGGTCGCCGCTCGCCGACGGCCTGGTCGATGCGCGCAACCTGTTCGTGCTCGGTCGCGGCCTGGGCCTGGGCGCGGCGCAGGAAGCGGCACTCAAGTTCAAGGAAACCTGCGGCCTGCACGCCGAGGCCTACAGCTCGGCCGAGGTCAAGCACGGGCCGATGGCATTGGTGGGCGCCGGCTTCCCTGTGCTGGTGTTCGCCCAGCCGGACGAAACCGGTCCCGGCGCGCTCGCCGTGGCCGATGAATTCCATGCGCGTGGGGCGGAAGTCTGGGTCGCATCAGTGCAGCCGTCCTCGGCTGCAGCAGGGTCCAGCATCCGGTTGCCGCTGGCGCAGGCCGCGCATCCGGCGCTCGCGCCGCTGCTGACGGTGCAGAGCTTCTACCGCGCGATCAATGCGCTGGCGTTGCGCCGCGGCCACAACCCCGATCTTCCGCCGCACCTGAACAAGGTCACGGAGACGGTCTGATGGCGTTGCGTGCGCTGGTCAATGCGAAGGTCCTGGTCGACGAAGGCTTCCGCGACGACCTGGCGGTGCTGCTCGACGACGACGGCCGGATCGCCGCGCTGGTGCCCGCCGGCCAGGCGCGCGTGCAGGTCGGGCATATCCATGATCTTGGCGGCGGTTACCTGCTGCCTGGCTTCATCGATGCGCAGGTCAATGGCGGCGGTGGCGTGTTGTTCAACAACGACACCAGCGTCGAGGCGATCGCCGCGATCGGGCGTGCGCATCGTCGCTTCGGCACCACCGGCTTCCTGCCGACCCTGATCAGCGACGACGCCCAGATCATGGCGCGCGCGGTGGACGCCACGCGTGCGGCGATCGCCGCCGGCGTGCCGGGCGCGCTTGGCGTGCACCTGGAAGGTCCGTACATCGCGCCGGCGCGCAAGGGCACACATAACGAGGCCAAGTTCCGCGTACCCGATGCGGCCGAAACCGCGATGGCCACGTCGCTGGACAACGGCGTCACCCTGATCACCCTGGCGCCGGAACAGGTGCCGCTGGACACGATCCGGGCGATGGTCGCGCGCGGCGCGATCGTCGTCGCCGGCCATACCGCCGCCAGCTACGAACAGACGCGCGCGGGCCTGGATGCGGGCCTGCGTGGTTTCACCCATCTGTACAACGCCATGTCGCCGCTGCAGGGACGCGAGCCCGGCGCGGTCGGCGCCGCGCTCGAGGACCGCGACAGTTGGTGCGGGGTCATCGTCGACGGCGTGCACGTGCATCCGGGCAGCCTGCGCGTGGCGCTGGCGGCCAAGCCGCGCGGCAAGCTGTTCCTGGTGACCGACGCGATGCCGATGGTCGGCTCCGACGATCCGGCGTTCGCGCTTTACGGCGAAGTGATCACCGCAGTGGATGGCGTCGTGCGCAATGCCGCCGGCGCATTGGCCGGTTCGGCGCTGGACATGGCCACCGCCGTGCGCAACTGCGTGCGCCTGGTCGGCCTGTCGCTGGACGAGGCTGCGCGCATGGCTTCGACCTATCCGGCGCAGTTCCTGGGCCTGGACCAGCGTTACGGACGCATCGCAGCAGGCTTCCAGGCCGACCTGGTCTTGCTTGACGACGCATTGGACGTGCGTTCGACCTGGATCGGCGGCGCGCGCGAGGACGTGGCGTGACCGTGCGCGTGTCGAGGCGCATCGCATGAGTACGCCGGGCGCCGCGAAGGCACAGCGATTCGCTTCGGTCGATGCGCTGCGCGGACTGACCGTGGCGGCGATGCTCCTGGTCAACAATCCCGGCGACTGGGGCCACGTGTACGCGCCCCTGCTGCATGCGCAATGGCACGGCTGCACGCCGACCGACCTGGTGTTTCCGTTCTTCCTGTTCATCGTCGGCGTGTCTATCGCGCTGGGCGTGGTGCCGCGGGTAGAAGCCGGTGCCGAGCGCGGCGCGCTGATGCGCACCGTCGCGGTGCGTGCGTTGCGCATCATTGGCCTGGGCCTGCTGCTCCATGCGCTGGCCTGGTGGTGGCTCGATTTTCCGCACTTCCGTCCATGGGGCGTGCTGCAGCGGATCGGCTTGTGCTTCCTAGCTGCCGGTGCGGTGGCGCTTTGGCTGAAGCCGCGCGCGCAGTGGGCCTTGCTCGGCGCGCTGCTGCTGGGCTGGCGGGCACTGTTGGCCTGGGGCGGCAGCCTGGCGCCGTGGGACAACCTCGCCAGCCGTGTCGATACCGCGCTACTGGGGCCGTTGCTGTACCAGTTCGATCCGGCGACCGGTCGCGGCCACGATCCGGAAGGCTTGCTGAGCACGCTCGGTGCATTGGCGACCACGCTGCTGGGTTTGCGCGCGGGCGACTGGCTGCGGCACGGTCGGCTGCGAGCACTGTGGCTCGGCGGAATAGCGGCGCTATTGCTGGGCCTGCTGTGGTCGCAGGCGCTGCCCTGGAACAAGAACCTGTGGACTTCGTCCTACGTGTTGTGGACCGGTGGCTGGGCGATGCTGGCGCTGGCGGCGACGCATGCGCTGGTCGACCGGCGCGGCTGGCCGGCGCTTGGGCGCAGCTTCGGCGTCAACGCGATCGCCGCCTATGCGGGCTCGGCGGTGATGGTTTACGCATTCGCCGCGCTGGGCTGGTGGGAGCCGATCTACCAGGTCGTTTTCGCCGGCTGGATGACGCCGCGCTTCGGTCCATATCTGCCATCGCTGCTGTTCGCGCTGGCGTTCGTCGGCTTCTGGTGGCTGGTGGTGCGCGTCATGGACAAGCGCGGCTGGCACATCAAGATCTGAAGTCGGTTGTCCTGCGTCGCGCCGCTATCACGCCGGCGCACACTGCGCCGCGCGTGCCAGCAGCAGGGCGCGCTCGCGGCCGTTGCCGGCCAATGCCGCCGCGCGCTCGAACTCGGCGCGCGCCTCCACTTCGCGACCGAGCTTGAACAGCAGGTCGCCGCGCACGCTCGGCAGCAGGTGGTAGCTGGCCAGTCGCGGCTCTTCGCGCAAGGCATCCACGCGTTCGAGCGCGGCCTGCGGTCCGAACGCCATCGACACCGCCACCGCGCGGTTGAGTTCGACCACCGGCGAAGGCGACAGCTGCGCCAGTGCGTCGTACAGGGCGACGATGCGCACCCAGTCGGTATCGGCGGCGGTGACCGCGCGCGCGTGGCAGGCCGCGATCGCCGCTTGCAATGCGTACGGCCCGAGCGCGCCGCCCAGCTGCTGCGCGCGCTCCAGTGCCGCCAGGCCGCGGCCGATCAGCAGCCGGTCCCAGCGTGCGCGATCCTGGTCCAGCAGCAGCACCGGTTCGCCATCGATGCCGATGCGCGCATGCAGGCGCGAGGCCTGGATTTCCATCAGCGCGACCAGGCCATGCACTTCCGACTCGTCGGGCATCAATCCTGCCAGCACGCGACCCAGGCGCAAGGCTTCCTCGCACAAGGCCGGACGCACCCAGTCTTCGCCGCTGCTGGCCGCATAGCCCTCGTTGAAGACCAGGTAGACCACGCCCAGCACCGCCGACAGGCGTTCGGGCAGTTCCTCGCGGCGCGGGATCTCGAAGGGCACATTGGCCTCGGCCAGCGTGCGCTTGGCGCGGACGATGCGCTGGGCCACGGTCGGTTCGGCGGCCAGGAACGCACGCGCGATCTCGCCGGTCTCAAGACCGCCGAGCAGGCGCAAGGTCAGGGCCACGCGCGATTCGATCGGCAGCACCGGGTGGCAGCTGATGAACATCAGCCGCAGCAGGTCGTCGCCGACCGGATCGTCGAGCAGATGCTCGTCGCGCCGCTCCGCTTCCTCCTGCAGCTGCTCCAGCTCGTAGGCGACCTGGACGTGCTTCTCGTCGCGCAGCTTCAGGTGGCGCAGGCGATCGATCGCGCGGTTGCGCGCGGTGGTGGTCAGCCACGCGGCCGGATTGTCGGGTACGCCGGTTTCCGGCCACTTCTCCAGCGCGGCGACCAGCGCGTCCTGCGCCAGCTCCTCGGCCAGGCCGACGTCGCGGACCATGCGCACCAGGCCGGCGATGACGCGCGCCGACTCCATCCGCCAGACGGCGTCGATGGTGCGGTGGATGTCGTGGTGGGGGCGGTCCTGGCTCATGCGCGGCGATCACACCATCGCCGCGCGCGTCCGGCAAGTACCAATCCGGTCATGCCTGCGGCGGTACCGCATCGGGCGCCATGAAGAACGGCTCCCACTGGTGGCCGTCCAGGTCGGCCACGCTCTGCTGGTACATGAAACCGTAGTCGCGCGCCGGCTGGGTGACGGTGCCGCCGGCGGCCACCGCCTTGGCGACAAACGCATCGACTTCCTCGCGATTGTCGAGCGACAGCGCCAGCAGCACCTCGGTCTGCTGGTGGGCATCGCTGAGCGGCTTGTTGGTGAAGCCCTGGAAGAACGGCTGCACCAGCAGCATCACGAAGATCTCGTCGGAGACGATCATGCAGGTGGCGTTGGCATCGGTGAACTGCGGATTGAAGCCGAAGCCCAGGGCGGTGAAGAATTCGACCGAACGGTCCAGGTCCTTCACAGGCAGGTTGATGAAGATCTTGCGGGGCATGCGCGGGGTTTCCGTTGAGAGGCGGAGGGGAAGGGGAGGGAATGCAGGCCTGTTCACGCGTCCGGGCACGGGTCTGGGCGGTTGACCATCCGTGGCGCGCCGTCGAATCCCAGGCGGGTATTCAGTGGCATGTTCGTGTCCTCGCGTAATTGATGCGGTCAGCCGCGTGCGGCGATCTGGTCGCGCAGGCGGCGTTCCTGTTCGCGCAGTTCCGGAGTGAACTCGGCGCCGAAGTCGTCCTCCTCGAATACCGGGCGGATCTCGATCTCGCTGTCCTGCATGTGCGGGTTGGGGCAGCGCTTGACCCACTCGATCGCCTCGTCCATCGATCGCACCTGCCACAGCCAGTAGCCGGCGACCAGTTCCTTGGTCTCGGCGAACGGCCCATCGACAACATTGCGCTGCTTGCCGGAGAACTGCACGCGCACGCCGCGCGAGCTCGGATGCAGGCCCTCGCCGGCCAGCATCACCCCGGCGCGGACCAGCTCCTCATTGAAGCGGCCCATGTCGGCCAGCAGCTGCTCGCTGGGCATTTCGCCGGCTTCGGAGCCGGGGGAGGCTTTCACTATCACCATGACGCGCATGTCGGACTCCTCGTTGCGGTGGACAGGGCCCGGTCGGGCTCCCTGTCTCCATGACGGGTGGCCGATCACGAAATCGACACGCCGCCATCGCCCGGCGGATCAGTCGCCGGCCAACTCGACGAACGGCTTGAAGCCACCCCAGAACATGCGCTTTTCGTCGAAGGGCATCTTCTGCGTGCCCATCTTCACGACCCGAGGATCGGCCATGGCCAGCTTGTTGACCCGGTCGCGGTGCGCACGTGAGCGGTAGCGGATCCAGGAAAACACGACCACCTCGTTCGCCTTGAGCTTGACCGCCTGCGGGAACGAGGTGAGCTTGCCGGGCTTGACGTCATCGGCCACGGCTTCCACGTACTCCAGCGCGCCGTGCTCGACCCAGACCTTGCCCGCGCTGCGCGCCATCTTGCGGTACGCGGCCAGGCTGGCCTTGGGCACGGGCAGAACGAAACCGTCCACGTATGGCATGGGTGCTTGCTCCTCTGGGAGTGGGTCGTCCGGCCGGCTGCCGGCTTCCATGGGACGACGATCAGGCCGGGCGGAGATCGACACGATGGCCCCGGCGATGTTCAGGCCGCGTGGTGAGGGCGTAGTGGGGCCGAGTCGAATCTTCGACAGGTGTCGAACCGGTGCCTGCCTCTCGTCGGCCAGGCTTCTATCCAGCGCGCAACGTGCGCGCCGCACCGATCGCGGCGATGCGTGCCTTGCGCACCGCGTCGCCGACCTGGGGGCCGGTGAGGCCGGCGTTTTCTGCCAGGTCGCGCGCGTTGATCGACATCGCGGCGGCGTGCAGGCGTCGCAGTTCCGGTCCCTGCGGGTAGTCCGCGTCCTCGCTGCCCAGGCGGCCGCGCTTGTCGGCCTCGCAGGTCAAGGCGATGCGGGCCACGCGTTCGGGTCGGCGGAAGGCGTCGCAGCGTTCGAGCAGTTCGTACACGGTGGCGTCGCGCAGCTCGGCCAGGCGGTGCACGTTGAGGTGCTCGCGGCAGACGCATTCGGCCAGGCGGCGGTGTTCGAGCGGTATCTTCAGGCGTTCGCACAACACCGCGAGCGGCTTGAGGCCGGCATGCTCATGGCCGATGTGCTTGGGCAACACGTGCTCGGGCGTCAGCGCCTTGCCCAGGTCGTGGGTCAAGGCGGCGAAGCCGACCAGGTCGTCGCCCGGCGCCAGGCGCGCGGCCATGTCGCTGACCAGCTGCTGGTGCACGCCGGTGTCGACTTCCGGGTGGTACTCGGCCCGTTGCGGGACGCCATACAGCGCATCGACCTCGGGCAGGATCGCGGCCAGTGCGCCGCAGGCGTGCATCGAGGCGAGGAAAGCCGAGGGCTGTGGTGCGGACAGCGCCTTGCGCAGTTCCTGCCAGACCCGCTCGGGCACCAGCGTGTCGAGTTCGCCACTGGCGACCATCTGCCGCATCAGCGACAGGGTTTCCGGCGCGACGGTGAAACCCAGCGGCGCGAACCGGGCCATGAAGCGGCCGGCGCGCAGCACGCGCAGCGGGTCCTCGGCGAAGGCCGGGCCGACGTGGCGCAACACGCGCGCCTCGATATCGTCGACGCCGCCATAGGGATCGACCAGGTCGCCATGCGCATCGCGGGCTATCGCATTGATGGTGAAGTCGCGGCGCTGCAGGTCCTCTTCCAGCGTCACCGATGGATCGGCATCGACCACGAAGCCGCGATGGCCGTGGCCGCTCTTGCGCTCGGTGCGGGCCAGCGCGTGTTCCTCGGCGCTGTCGGGGTGGAGGAATACGGGAAAATCGCGGCCGACCGCCTTGAAGCCGGCATCGAGCATCTGCTGCGGCGTGGCGCCGACTACGACCCAGTCGCGGTCGCCGGCAGGCAGGCCGAGCAGGGCATCGCGGACCGCGCCGCCGACGAGATAGGTGTCCATGGGCGGCATCCTATCGCGACCGGTAGAGCGGGGCTTGCCCTGCTCTATTTTTCCGCTGCATACGCGCAGTGGGGCACGCCCAGCTTTACGGGCTGGGGCAGGCGAAGCGCTTGCGCGTGCCTTCGGTGCGGCCGAGCATGCGCTCGCTGACCGGCAGTGCGTCGCCGTTGAGCAGCCAGTCGTAGATCGCGCTGAAGGCCATCACCCGGGCGACGTAGTCGCGGGTTTCCTTGTAGCTGATCGTCTCGATCCACACGTCCGGGTCGTGCGACGGGCGCTGCGAGAGCCAGCGCGCGGTCGGCGTCGGTCCGGCGTTGTAGGCGGCGATGGCCTGGTAGGTCTGGCCGTACTTGTCTTCCATCTCGCGCAGGTAGGCGCTGCCCAGGGCGATGTTGGTGGACGAGTCGTACAGGCTCTCCGCGCCCGCGTAGGGCAGGCCGGTGCGCTGGGCCACGCCGGCGGCGGTGCCGGGCAGCAGCTGCATCAGCCCACGGGCGTTGGCCGGCGAGCGCGCATTGGGATTGAAGATGCTCTCGGCGCGGATCTCCGCGGCGATCCAGGCCGGGTCCAGGTTATTGCGCTTGGCTGCCGAGCGGATGTCGGCATCGTGGTGCAGCGGGAAGCGCAGCTTGTACAGGCGCTGCTCGTCGGGAATCTTGCCCAGCGAAAACACGGCGCGATCGAACCAGCCCTGCTCCTGCGCGAGCGCGACCGCCGCGCGACGGCGCGGGTCGTCGAAGCGGGTCAGCGCGTCGTTCCACTCGCGCACCGCCCAGCCGGGCTGGTCGATGCGGTACAGCGCCAGCGCGCGCACCAGCGCCGGATCCTTCGCCACATCCTTGCGCAGCGACGGCGGATCGGACGGCTCCCATGGGCACAGCGCATACGGCAGCTTCAGGCGATCGGCGGCGAGGAAGCCGTGGAATGTCGGCGAGGTCGCAGCGGCGCGAAACAGCGCCTGCGCATCGGCGTCGCGCCCGGTCTTTTCCAGCATCCGCGCTTCGAACCAGCGCCAGCGCGAATCCTCGCGCTGCTTGGTCGGCATCTTGCGGATCGCTTCCAATGCGGACTTCCAGTCGCCGCGCGCCATCGCTTCGCGCGCGCGCCATTCGTGCAGGCGTTCGTCGTAGGCCGACTCCGGCACCGCGGCCAGCCGGCGCGCGGAATCGGGCAGGTACGAGGCCACGGTCCACAGTGCGATCTGGTACTGGACCTTGCCGCGCTGGGCCTCGTCCAATCCCAGCAGCGGCGCCAGTTGTGCGAGCTGGCGTTCGGCCGCGTCCGGATCGTCCTTGGCCAGGCGCGCCAGGCCGGCGGCTGCAACTTGCCGGCTGCGCGCGTCGCGCGGCCATTGCGCGGTGCGTGCGTGTGGTGCCTGGACGAAGGCGGCGTAGTCCTGGGCCAGGGCCAGCGCATTGGCCGGCAGACCGCGTGCGGCGCTGCGCATCACCCCGGGTTCGCCCTCGGCCACGGCCAGGTCGAAGCGCTCCCAGCGCAACGAGTCGTCCAGCGCGCCGCGCGCGGTGAGGGTGGCGAAGGTCGTATCGCAGGCATCGGGCAGCGATTTGCCGCTGCGCCACAGGGCCTGCGCCTGGTTGTTCCAGTCCGCGCCGGCGCGACCGAGCGCCTGTTGTGCGTTGAGGTATGCGCAGCGCAGCGCCGCGTCGTCGCTGGGGGCCCAGTCGGCGAGGAAGTCGCTCCACTGCTGGCGCCGCGAAAGCGAGGCCAGCCACAACGGCCGCAGCGCGGCGGCCGCGGCCTGGCCGTCGTAACGCTGCAGGAAGGCGCGGACCTGCGCGGGGTCGGCGCGATCGAGGTCGCGCGACAGGCGCGCGAACTCCAGCCAGGGCCAGCGCGGATCGTCGCGCAGCGCATCGGCCTGCGCCGGCGAGAGCTGGCCGGCCTTGGCCGCGGCGATCGCGGCCTGCATCGCCGCATCGTTGGCGGCGCCGGCACGCGAGGCCTGCGCCAGGGCCGGTGCGGTGCTGGCGACGAAGGCGGGCAGGACCAGCAACGCGGCCAAGGTGGACCGGCGCAGGCGCTGCAGGGCGGGGATGGTGGTCAGGCGCGACATGCGGTCGAATATACCCAACGCGCCTGAATGGCCGTGACGATACGGCCGGCGGCAGCGGCCGCGATCGGCCCACGGCCGGCGGCGCCCCGCCGATGGAGTCACCGTCTTGTCACCGATGCTGTTCGTGCTGTTTCCGCTGCTGGGCATTGTCGCCGGCATCCTCGCCGGCCTGTTGGGCATCGGTGGCGGGCTTGTGCTGGTGGCCGCGCTGGCCTGGCTGCTGCCGCTGTTCGGCGTGCCGCAGGACGCGGCGATGCATGCGGCCCTGGCCAGCTCGCTGGCCAGCATCGTGCTCACCGCGGCCTCGTCGGCGCGCGCGCATGCCAAGCGCGGCAGCGTGCTGTGGCCGACCGTGGCGTGGATGGTGCCCGGGCTGCTGCTGGGGGGCTGGCTGGGCAGCGGCGTGGCGGTGGCGCTGGACGATGCGGTGCTGCGCTGGATCGTCGCCGGCTACTGCCTGATCGCGGCGTGGCAGATCGGATTCGGACGCACGCGCGCGCCGACCGATGGCAGCGAGGTGGCAGCGCCGCGCGGCTGGCCGATGAGCCTGGCCGGCGGCGGCATCGGCGCGCTTTCGGCGGTGGTGGGCATCGGCGGCGGCAGCATGACCGTGCCGTTGCTGGTCTGGCGCGGCGTGAAGCCGGTGCGTGCGGTCGGCACGTCGAGCGCCTGCGGCGTGGCGATCGGCCTGTCGTCCGCGCTGGGCTACGCGATGCATGCGCCGGCCGGCGCGCTGCCGGCGCACGCGATCGGCTACGTGTACCTGCCCGCGGCGATCGGCGTGGCGCTGGCCTCGGTGCTGTCCGCGCCGTGGGGTACGCGGCTGGCGCATCGGCTCAGCGGGGAAGCGCTGCGCAAGGTGTTCGCCGCGTTCCTGCTGCTGGTGGGGCTCACCGTGCCCTGGTCGGGGTAAGGCGGACGCCGGCCCGGTGATGCGGACCGGCAAGGCAGGAGAAGCGGATCAGCCGCGCATCACAGGCTGCCGCAGCTGGTGGTGACGATCTTGGCCAGACGGTCGTATTCCACGCGACGCCGCTCGGCATTGTCGGGATGGGCGAAGCGCCAGCGCGATTCGGCTTCGCGCGCGTAGCGGCGCCAGGCATCGCAGGCCGCGCCGTCGGGCACGCGCGAGCACTGGTCGCGGACCACTTCACAGGCACGCCCGGCACCGCCTGCGGGATTGCCGTCCAGGCCCACGGTGCGCAATGGCAGGCAGCGCGGCGGCACTTCCTGGTCCTCGGACAGGTAGCTGTCGTTGTCGTAGGTCGCGCAACGGAACAGCGGTGGCAGCGGCGGAAGGCCGGGATCGGGCTTTGTGGTGTCCGGCGCGGGCGTGCGAGGCCGGTTCGCGCTGTCCAGGATGCGCGGCTCCGGACCGGTGCTGGTGGTTATGAACTCGCGGCCCGCGCCGGGCTGCGGTTCGGGTGACTGCGCAGGCGCGGTGAGAATGATCGGCGTGGTATCGGGCGATGCCGTCGGTGCGCTCGTCGGCGCCGTTGTCGTCTTGGGCGGAGCGGAGTTGCTGGACAGCGAACTCGGCACGCCCTGCATCTGCTGCTCGCGCTGGCTGCTGCCGGCCGGGCACGGCTTGTTCTGCACGGTGAGCACGCCTGCCGCGTCGGTGCAGCGGTAGATCGTGACCGGCTGTGCGACAGCGGGTGCTGCGTACAGCAGGCAGGCGAGCAGGCTACTCAGCAGAACAGGGGAAAAAGTACGCATCGGTGATCAGTAGCCTGGGCAGTGGTCGGCCAGGTGCGCGTCGATCTGGCGCTGTTCGCGATCCAGTTCCTGGCGCTGGCTGGGCATGGCGGCATGGTAGACGCGAAGGATCTCGTAGCGGCGATCGGACAGGCGCGCGCACACCTCGCCCTGCGAGAGGCGGATGCAGGGATCGCGCACCCAGGTGCCGGCGGGCACGACCACGCCCGGCAGTGGAGGACGCGGGCCCGGTCCACCACCGGGATGATGGGCCGGCGCAGGCGACGTCGATGGCGTGGATGCCGGACGGACCGGTGGCAGCGTCGGTCGCGGCGGAGGCCGCGGCCCCGGACCGACCGGGTAGCCGAGCGTCCACAGCGGCACCCAGCGCTGGTTTCCCTCATCGCTGTCGCTGGTGTAGGTCGTGCCGTCGGGTGCGGTGCATTCGTACATCGGACGCGGCGCCTGCACGGTCACCACGCGTACCTCTCGCGGCAGGGGTGGATCGGCCGTCGGTGGCGCAGGCGAATTTGCGGTGGATGCGGTGCGCGGCGGTGGATCCTGCGGGCGCTGCATCTGCATCACTTCCTGGCGCTCGCCGCTGCGACACGGTGAATCGCGCAGCGCGACCAGCTGGCCCTTGCTGTCGGTGCAGCGGTAAACGGTCACGCCGCTTGCGGCCGGTGCCTGCGCGATGGCTGCCGACGAGGTCAGCAGTGCAGCCAGTAGCGGCGCGATGGTGGCAAGGCGTCGCATGTCACTCCGATGGGCGGCATGGCGAGGAGGCCATCCTAGCGCGCCATGCGTCGACCGGTCGCGACCGTGGGTCGTCAGAACCGCAGCATGCTGCCATCCAGGGCCACGCGGATCGGCGTGGGCTGGGCCAGTCCGCCGGTTTCGCCGGCGACGATACCGTCGATCGCATCGTTCAACAGGGGGTCCAGTTCGCCGCGCGTGTAGGCGGGCGGTTCACCGCCGCGGTTGGCGCTGGTGGACACCAGGGCGCCGCCGAACCCTTCGCACAGCGCGGTCACCACCGGATGGGCGCTGATGCGCACAGCGATGCTGTCGCGTCCTCCGGTGATCCATGCCGGGGCGTCGGCGGCGGCGGGCATCACCCAGGTATGCGGGCCGGGCCAACTGGCCAGCACCACGGCCAGGCGATCGGGCGGCAGCGCCGGCAGGTCGAGCCAGCGCCGCAACGGGTCCAGGTGCGCGGCGACCAGGATCAGGCCCTTGTCGACCGGACGCTGCTTGAGCTCCAGCAGGCGCAGCACCGCGGCCTCGTTGTCCGGGTCGCAGCCCAGGCCCCAGACCGCCTCGGTCGGATAGGCGAGCACGCCGCCCCGTTGCAACAACGGGGCGGCTTCATCGATGGCGAGTGTGCGGGCCATGGCGGGCGATCTTAGCCGTGGGTTTGATGGCACCGGATGAAGATCGCGGGTGATCGTGGTCTCAGAACGGCGGGCTTCAGAACGGCGGGGCGTCGTCGGCACTGCCGCGGGCGGCGGCGGCCTTTTTCGCCGGGGCCTTCTTGGCGGCTGTCTTCTTCACGGCCTTCTTCGCCGCCTTCTTCGCCGGTGCCTTCTTGGCCACGGCCTTGGCCGGCGCGGCTTCCTTGGTGACGGCCTTGGTCGCCTTGGCCCCCTTTTGCGGGGTCTTTGCCGCGGCCTTCTTGGCCACCGACTTGGCCCCCTTTTGTGGGGTCTTGGCGCCGAAACCGCGGCGGGCCGGCTTGCCGGTCTCCTCCATCAGCTTCTGCACCTCGGCCAGGGTCAGCGACGCCGGTTCGCGATCCTTGGGGATCTTGCCGTTGAGCTTGCCGTCGCTCAGGTACGGGCCGAAGCGTCCATTGAGCACCTGGATGTCGCTATCGGGGAATTCCTTGATCACGCGATTGCGCGCGATCTCTTCCTTCTCCTCGATCAGGAACACCGCGCGCGCCAGGTCGATCTTGAACGGATCGTCTTCCTTCTTCAGCGAGGCATAGGTGCTGCCGCGCTTGGCGAACGGACCGAAGCGGCCGATGCCCACGCTGACCTGCTCGCCATTGTTCTCGCCCAGCTGGCGCGGCATGTCGAACAGCTTCAGCGCGTCTTCCAGCGAGATCGAATAGATGCTCTGGCCCGGCTGCAGCGAGGCGAACTTGGGCTTCTCCTCGTCATCGACCGTGCCGATCTGCACCATCGGACCGAAGCGGCCGATGCGCGCGCTGACTTCCTTGCCGCTCTTGGGATCGGTGCCCAGCGAGCGCGAGCTGCCGGCGTCGGTGCGGTCCAGCGATTCCTTCTTGTCTTCGACCAGTTCCTTGAACGGGCCCCAGAACTTCTCCATCAGCGGCACCCACTCCTCCTCGCCGCGGGAGACGGCGTCGAGCTCGTCTTCGAGTTTGGCGGTGAAGTCGTAGTCCACGTACTGGGTGAAATGGCCGGACAGGAACTTGCTGACCGCGCGACCCACGTCGGTGGGCTTGAACGCGCGCCCTTCCATCTCGGTGTACTTGCGGAACAGCAGGGTCTGGATGATCGAAGCGTAGGTCGAAGGCCGGCCGATGCCGTACTCCTCCAGCGCCTTGACCAGCGCCGCTTCGGTGAATCGCGGCGGCGGCTGGGTGAAGTGCTGGTCGGCGTGGATGCGGTCCAGCGGCACGCGCTCGCCGGGCTTGAGCGGCGGCAGCTTGCGGCCCTCGTCCTCGTCCTCGGCGGCCTTGCTGTCCTTGCCTTCCTCGTACACGGCCAGGAAGCCGGCGAACACCACGGTCGTGCCGCTGGCGCGGAACATGTGCTCGCTGCCGGCGGCCAGGTCGACCGACACGGTGTTGAGCGTGGCCGGCACCATCTGGCTGGCGACCGCGCGCTTCCACACCAGGTCGTAGAGCTTGCGCTCGTCGTCGGTGAGGAATCGCGAGACCTGAGCCGGCGTGCGCAGCGCAGAAGTCGGGCGCACCGCTTCGTGCGCTTCCTGCGCGTTCTTGGACTTGGTCTGGTAGGTGTTGGGCTTGTCCGGCACCGAAGCGGTGCCGTAGTCGCGCGCGATCACGTCGCGGATTTCGGCCAGCGCTTCCTGCGAGAGGTTGACCGAGTCGGTACGCATGTAGCTGATCAGGCCGACGGTGCCTTCGTCGCCCAGGTTCACGCCTTCGTACAGCTTCTGCGCGACCTGCATGGTCTTGCGGGTGGTGAAGCCGAGCTTGCGCGAGGCTTCCTGCTGCAGCGTGGAGGTGGTGAACGGCGGGGCCGGACGGCGCTTGCGCTCCTTGCTGGTCACGTCGGTGACATGCAGCGCGCCGGCGGCGGCCTGCTGCAGGCGCAGGCGCGCGGCTTCGGCCGTGTCGCCGTCGGTGATGGTGAACTGCTCGAACTTCTGCCCGTCCAGCTTGATCAGCTTGGCGGTGAACGGCTGCGAGGCGTGCGCCAGCTCGGCGCCGATGCTCCAGTACTCGCGCGCCTTGAACGCTTCGATCTCTTCCTCGCGCTCGACGATCATGCGCAGCGCCGGCGACTGCACGCGGCCGGCCGACAGGCCCGGCTGCACCTTGCGCCACAGCACCGGGGACAGGTTGAAGCCGACCAGGTAATCCAGCGCGCGCCGGGCCTGCTGGGCGTCGACCAGGTCGCCGGCGATCTTGCGCGGCTGGGTCATCGCCTCCTTGATCGCGCGCGGAGTGATCTCGGTAAACACCACCCGGTGCATCGGCTTGTCGTCCAGGCCGCGCTCGCGGAGGATCTCGGCGATGTGCCAGCTGATCGCCTCGCCCTCGCGGTCCGGGTCGGTCGCCAGCCAGATGTCGTCGGCGGTCTTGGCGGCCTTGGCGATGGCCTCCACGTGCTTTTCGTTCTTCTCGATCAGGTCGTAGCGCATGGCGAAGCCGCGCTCGGGGTCGACCGCGCCCTCCTTGGGCACCAGGTCGCGCACATGGCCATAGGAGGCCAGGACGGTGAAGTCCTTGCCGAGGTATTTGTTGATCGTCTTGGCCTTGGCAGGCGACTCGACGATGAGGAGATGCTTGGGCATGGCGGCGTTCTGGGGGGTACGACGGCGGTCCTTCCGGGACCGGATGCGGGCGGTGAGCGTGGTGTGAAGAACGCCTCCGCCAGAGAAGCCGACGCCCGGGGGAGGTCCCCCGGGCGCGGTCGCTGTCCTTTTTATACGTGAATCACGCCGTGGCCGGCCGTGTCAAGCCGGACCGCCCGGATGTGCCGGCCGGGCTACCACTTCATGGTCGAGAGCAGGCCGATCATCGCCACGCCGACCACGATCATGCCGACCAGCAGCAGACCCCACAACACCAGGATCACCGTGGCGACCGTGCCCAGCTCGCGCCGCTGCCATTCCGGCCGTTCGGTGAAGGCCCACTTGTCCACCACCAGGGTGTCGCAGAGCAGGTCGTGCAGGGCCTGCTTGCGTTCGGTGAAGGCGGCCATGAGCAGGCCGATGCCCAGGATCAACGTGCTGAGCATGTAGCCCCAATAACGGGCGAAACCGCGCAGGAAGCTGATGGTGCTGCCATCTGGCCGGACCACCTTGATGCCGATGGCCAGCTTGCCCGGCGTGGCCTTCATGCTTGCATTGGAGTGGAACCAGCCGAAGGCCGCGGCCGAAAGCAGGTAGGAACCGATCATTTCCACCGGGTCGAACGCCGAATCGACCCGGCCGACCAGCGAACCGAACACCGCCGCGACAATGGCCATGACGATGGCCACCGGGATGCCGATGGCGAAGGCGTCGATGAAGCTGGCAGCCACGCGCTTCCAGAAACCGGCGTAGACCACCTCGCCACCCTGCACAGGGTCGGCGTCAACGTCCACGGCGGCGGTGGTCGGCGCCGCATACGGGCTGTAACTGTGAGCGGTCGCAGCGGCCGGTCCGGTGGCCGATGCCGCCGCTGGGGCGGCCAGCACCGGTTCGACGCGGAAATCCAGGGTCGCCGGCGCTTCGTCCAGGCCAAGCTCGGCACGCAGCGAGCCCAGCGGCTGCCAGGCTGGCAGGCCCTCGCGCCAGACCAGGGTGGCCGCGTCGATTTCGCCGGTACGGTAGCGCTGGACCAGTGCCTGTCCGGTCTGGGGGCCGATCTGGCGGCGTTGGCGATCGGCGTAATACCACTCTGTCATGCGTTGCGTTCCTCGCTGTCGTTGTCCATGTGAGCGGCTCAGCCGCGGCAGAAGACCGGCAGGTGCTTGTCTTCCACTTCCGAGGTGCACTGCCAGCCGGCGCCGGCGGCGTCGTACTCCAGCCAGATCTTGTGGCCGTCGAGCTTGGCCTTGCCGGGTGCGGAGATGATCGCTTCCAGCCCGCACTTGTCGCTTTCCTCGAACTCGCCGAAGGTGACCTCGCCCAGCGCGCCGTGCGCGAAGCTGGCCGGTTCGCCGAACCCTGTGTCCTCGTTGGTCGGGCAGCGCCCATTGGCGGCCAGGAAGTCGGTCACCTGCGGTTGCAGCGCCTGGGCCTGGCTGATGGCCGCGGTCGCCTGCGCGCGCAGGGTGTAGTCCTGGTAGGCGGGCAGGGCGATGGCGGCCAGGATGCCGAGCATCGCCACCACGAACACGCCGGCCACGCCGACCAGGGCGGCTATCGCGCAGCCGGACATGCCGCTGGGCCGCGGCTGCGGCGCACGCGATGCGGCCGCAGGCGGCAGCGGTGGAGGCAAGGTCGGCAGTTCCAGCTCCACGGCCGATTCGTGCAGCGGGCGCCACTGGGCCATGCCTTCGCGCCAGACCAGCGTATGTGCGCCGATCGTGCCGGCAGCAGCCAGCGCGCGCAGCTCGGCGGCCGGCAGCGGTCCGTGCCTCTGCCCGCTGGCAGTGGCGTAATACCATTCGCTCATGCGTTTCCCCGTAGCGTGCGCATCCACGTTACCCCATGCCCCGTATGCGCGGAAGCCGGCTTGCGCCGGCTTCCCTGTGCAACATCGATCGGCGTGCCGCTCAGTGCACCGGCTCTGGCTCCTCGCCGAACATCTGCGTCTCCATCCAGGCGTACGCCGCTTCGGCGCCGGGCTGGTTGAACAGCACCATCAGCACGACCCATTTCAGGTCGTCCAGGTCGACCTCGTCCTGGTCCAGGGCCATCGCCCGGTCCAGCACCAGTTCGCGCTGCCCGGCATCGAGCACGCCCTGCTGCTCCAGGAACAGGAGGAAGCCGCGGCAGTCGACGTCGAGTTTGTCCAGCTCCGGACCATGGTAGACCCGCACCGGACCATCGACGCGCGCTTCGCCGCCGGCGAGCCGTTGCTGGGCCAGTCCGTCGAGCCAGTCGAAGGCCTTGCTGATTTCCGCGGGGCTGAAGCCGGCTTCGATCAGCCCTTCCTGCAGCGGATCGCGGTCGCGGAGCGTCTCCGCATCGTCGCCGATGTAGTGCTCGAAGAGGTAGAGAAGGACGTCCAGGATGCTTTCTTTCATTGCCCTCGGCCTGCGCCCAGTAGCGGGCGCCGTGGGTTGGGGAACCACGGGTGTCGTACCTCGACCGCCCGGATCAGGCGACCGTGCCGCCACCCGTGGATCTGCGTGCGTATCGGCCGTGTTCGACCGCCACTCGCCCATCCAGTTCCATGGCCAGCAGCATGGAGGACAGTGCGGCGGCCGTCAATCCGGTCCGTTGGACCAATGTATCCATAGGGGTGGGGTCTGCGCCCAGGGCTTCCCACAATCTGTCGTGGTCGGAGGCATGGCTGGAATGCACCTTCCCGGGGGCTGTCGCGCGCCGCGACTGCCCCCGCCCGGGGCAGGTCGCGGGGGCGAGTGCGCGTGCCAGTCCGCCGGCCAGCGGAGCGATTCCGGCCAGGACTTCGTCGGGGTGCTCGACCAGTTGCGCGCCGTCCCGGATCAGCCGGTGGCAGCCTCGCGCCAGCGGATGGTGGATCGAGCCGGGGATGGCGAACACCTCCCGCCCGGCCTCGGCCGCCAGCCGGGCGGTGATCAGGGCGCCCGACCGCGTGGCCGCCTCCACCGCCAGCACGCCCAGCGACAGGCCGGCGATGATCCGGTTGCGGCCGGGGAAGTGACCGGCCCGGGGCGGCGTGCCCGGCGGATGCTCGCTGACCACTGCGGCGACGGTGGCGATGCGGTCGCGCAGGCCGGCGTGCTGGCGCGGATAGGGGACGTCGATGCCGGTGCCCAGCACGGCCACGGTGCGTCCGTTCGCAGTGTCCAGGGCGGCCTCGTGTGCGGCCGCGTCGATGCCGGCGGCCAGGCCGCTGGTGATCGACAGGCCGGCACGGCACAGCGCGCCGGCGAACTGGCGGGCGTTGTCGCGCCCGCCAGCGCTGGCGTTGCGGCTGCCCACCACGGCCACGGATGGCTGCCAGAGCGCGTCCGGGTCGCCATCGACGAACAGGGCCAGCGGCGGATTGGGTGCCTGGCGGAGCAGGGACGGATAGCGCGGGTCGCCGCAGCCGAGCAGGTGGTGGTGCGGTTGCGCCAACCAGGCCAGCGCGCGATCGAGCGAGATGGGGGACACGCCGGCCATGCGATCACGCAGCTGCGCATCCGCACTGGCGTGGCCCTGCAGAAGATCGCGCCGCGGCGCGCTGCGTCCGCCGGCCAGGACCAGCCGCAGCAGCGGCAGGGGATCGGCGATGGTTTTGGACGCAGGCATGACCGGAGCCTGGGCCGGAAACGACGACGGCGCCCTCGGGCGCCGTCGTTGACCGCTGTAGGAAACGTCCGGACTTACTGGGCGTCGGGATGACGGGCCTGGAAGCCGACGCGGACCGGCTTGGTGCCGTCCATGACCAGCGCGTAGCTGACCCGGTCGAAAGTGCGGAACACCATCGCGTGGGCCGCGTACTCCTCCGGGAGGGCGACGCTGCTGCCACTGCCGGTGAACTGGTCGTCCATGCGCGAGGTGCGCGGGCCGGTGACCTTGTCGTTGACATGACGGCCCGGGCGCCACAGCGAGTACACCGTGCCGTTGTCGACCCCGTCCAGGCGGCCGGCGGAAATGGCGATCACGTCGCGCGGGCCACCGGCGGTGCCGGCGACAGCCACGGCCAGCACGCTGACATCGGCGGGCTGCGAGGCCGGCGGATGCGGGAAGAACTGCAGGTCGTACGCGCTGGCCTCGACCGGAACCACGCGGTCGCCGGCGCGGACTTCATGGCCGCTGTCTTCCAGGTTGAGCGTGGCGACCTGCGCACCGTCGGTGCCGGCGGCGCGGGTAATGGTGCCGACGTTGACCTTGGACAGTTCGAAGCCGAGGAACTCGTTGCGGCTGCTCGGCGGCACGTACTGGCTCCACAGCACGCCGTCCAGCGGCGTGGTGCTGCCGTTGGCCTCCAGCTGCTGGAACGGACGCGGCAGGGCGTAGCGCACGGTCGGGCGCAGGACCATGTAGCGCTGGCCGGCCTGGGCGGAATCGAGCCCCTTCACGTAGGCCAGCTGGCCGGCGCTGCCGCGCAGGCGGTTGTCCTCGAAACCGACCACGTAGGGCAGGTGTTCGAAGGCGTCGGTGACGCGCAGGTCCTTCAGGAACGGCTCGATCTCCTTGAGCGGGACCGCGCCGATCGGGGCCTCCTCGCGCGGACCCGGCTGCACCGCGACGCGGTCCAGGTAGGCCAGGCTGAGGACGTCGCCCGGGAAGATGAGGTGAGGGTTGGCCACCTGCGGGTTGGCCTGCCAGATTTCCGGCCACAGCCAGGGTTTGCCGAGGAAACGCCCGGCGATATCCCAAAGGGTGTCGCCCCGGACCACGACATAGGTGTCCGGGTGACTGCCGCGTGACTCGACGGCGGCAGCATAGGTGGCGACGGTCAGCATCGCGACGGCCATAACCGTCCGAAGGCGTGTGAGCATGGTTGCGTTCCCGCCTGATTCCCCAACAGGTTCGCGGACTATAGTCCAGAATTCAGGCCGTTGCGCAAGCTTCCGCGCTAGAATTGCGACGGCCGGCCGGTTTGTCCCGGCCTTCAACACCGGAGTCCCCCCATGGCCCTGCTGCCTATCCTCGAGTTCCCCGACCCGCGCCTGCGCACCAAGGCGGCGACGGTCGACCCCGCGCAGGTGACCACCGATCAGTTCCAGACCCTGCTCGACGACATGTTCGAGACGATGTACGCCGCGCCGGGTATCGGCCTGGCCGCCAGCCAGGTAGATACCCACCTGCGCTTCATGGTGATCGACGTGAGCGAGGGCAAGGACGCGCCGATGGTGTTCATCAACCCGCAGATCGTCGCCCGCGACGGCGAGCAGGTGTACCAGGAAGGCTGCCTGTCGGTGCCGGGGATCTTCGCCGACGTCACCCGCGCCAACCGCATCACCGTGCGCTTCCTGGACCGCCAGGCCCGCGAGCAGGAACTGGACACCGACGGCCTGCTGGCGGTGTGCATCCAGCACGAGATGGACCACCTGGAAGGCAAGCTCTTCGTCGACTACCTCTCGCCGCTCAAGCGCGAGATGGTGCGCAAGAAGCTGTCCAAGCAACGCAAGCACGCGGCCTGAGCCGCTGCCCGGCGTGCGTTGCGGCCTGGTCGCGCGCCACCATTCCGACCCGTCCCGGCGACGGCGCGCACGCCGCCGTACGGCCGCGCCGCCGCCGCGCCGCCTGAGCCCTTGGAGTCCCTGACCCGATGAGGATCGTGTTCGCCGGCACCCCGGATTTCGCGGTGCCTTCGCTGCGTGCCGCCGCGCGCCACAACGAGGTCGTGGCCGTCTATACCCAGCCCGACCGCCCGGCCGGCCGGGGTCGCGGCATGACCGCCTCGCCGGTCAAGCTCGAGGCCGTGGGCCGCGGCATCCCGGTGCTGCAGCCGGAAACCCTGCGCAGCCCCGAGGCACAACAGGTGCTGCGCGAGCTGGCCCCCGACCTGATGGTGGTGGTGGCCTACGGACTGATCCTGCCGCGCAAGGTGCTGGCGATCCCGACCCATGGCTGCTGGAACGTGCACGCCTCGCTGCTGCCGCGCTGGCGCGGCGCCGCGCCTATCCAGCGCGCGATCCAGGCCGGCGATGCGGAGACCGGCGTGTGCCTGATGCGGATGGAAGCCGGCCTGGACACCGGCCCGGTGCTGCTCGAACACGCCACCCCGATCGGCCCGGAAGAGACCGGCGGGCAGCTGCATGACCGCCTGGCCGACATGGGCGCCCAGGTGCTGGAGGACGGGCTGGGGCTGTTGCGCGCCGGCCTGCTGCCGGTGCCGTGGATCCAGCCCGACGACGGGGTGACCTACGCGCACAAGCTGGACAAGGCCGAGGCGCGACTTGACTGGCAGCGCCCGGCACTGGAACTGGCGCGGACTGTTCGCGCCTTCAATCCCTGGCCGGTGGCCGAAGCCATCGTCGCCGGCGAACGGCTGCGCATCCATGGCGCCATCGCCGTGGACGCCGAGCATGCGTCCGCACCGGGTGCGGTGCTGGCGGCCGGCCGCGAGGGCATCGATATCGCCTGCGGCCAGGGCGTGCTGCGCCTGCGCGTGGTCCAGCGCGAAGGTGGGCGTGCGATCACCGCCGCCGACTGGCTCAACGCGCGCCGCGACCTGACAAGGGCGGGCTGACGTGTCGAATCCGCGTCCTCCCGCAGACCGACCGCGCCCGCCCCGCCCCGGCGGCCCCGAGCGGCGCCCGCTGGCGCCCGGCGTGGAAGTGCGCGTGCTGGCGGCGCAAGTACTCGACGCGGTCGTGCATCGCGGCCGCTCGCTGAAATCGGAACTGGCCGCAGCGTTGCCGCGCCTGCCCGACCCGCGCGACCGCGCGCTGCTGGAGGCGATCGCTTTCACCGCGCTGCGCGGCCGCTACCGCTACGCACCCGCGCTGCATGGCTGGCTGCAGAAGCCGCCGGGCCCGAACGACAGCCAGTTGCTGGCGCTGCTGCTGGTCGGCTGCGCGCAGCTGGACGCGCTGCACCTGCCGGCGCACGCGGCGCTGGACGCCACGGTCGAAGCGGCCCGCGCGCTGGGCCGGCCGCACCAGGCCGGGCTGGTCAATGCGCTGCTGCGCCGCGCCCAGCGCGAGGGTTTCCCGCCGGCCGATCCGGCCGCGGCCTGGCCGGACTGGCTGCGCACGCGCATCGAGGCGGCCTGGCCGGCCGATGCGGCCGCGGTGTTCGCCGCCAGCGCGCAACCGGCGCCGCTGTGGCTGCGGGTCAACCGCAGCCGCATCAGCCGCGACGATTACCGCGCGCAACTGGAGGCGGCCGGCTTCGCGCCGACGGTCGAGCCGCGCCTGGATGACGCGTTGCGCCTGGACGCGCCGGTGCCGGTATCGGCGCTGCCCGGTTTCGACGAGGGCCTGGTCGCGGTGCAGGACGGCTCGGCCCAGCAGGCCGCCGACGCGCTGGCCGCCGAACCGGGCGCGCGCGTGCTCGATGCCTGCGCCGCGCCCGGCGGCAAGGCCGCACACCTGCTCGAACGCGACCGGTCGCTGGAACTGCTGGCGCTGGAAGTGGACCCGCGCCGGCTGCCGCGACTGGAAGACAACCTGCGCCGCTCCGGCGTGCTCGACCGCGCCCAGGTGCGCGCGGCCGACGCGACTTTGCCGTCGCTGTGGTGGGATGGCTTCACCTTCGACGCCATCCTGCTCGATGCACCGTGCTCGGCCACCGGCGTGGTGCGCCGGCAGCCGGACATCCTGCTGCACCGCCGCCCCGAGGACCTGGACGCGCTGGTCCAGGCGCAGGCGCGCCTGCTCGATGCCGCCTGGCCGCTGCTGCGTCCGGGCGGGGCCCTGCTGTACGCGACCTGTTCGATCCTGCCGGAAGAAAACCAGGCGCAGGTCGCCGCGTTCCTGGACCGCACCGCCGATGCGGTGGCCGTGCCACTGCCGGAAGAATTCGGCCATGCCGCCGGCGCCGGCCGCCAGCGCCTGCCCGGCGAGGACGGGATGGACGGTTTCTTCTACGCACGCCTACGAAAGTCCGACTGATCGCCGGTTACCATCGGCGACCATGCCGACCCTAAATACGCGTAACCGCGACACCTGGCTTTTCTGGATCACCGCCCTGCTCGTGCTCGCCGCGGGCCTGGGCCTGCGCGACCCGTGGCCGGCCGACGAGCCGCGCTTCGCCCTGGTCGCCAAGCAGATGGTGGAGAGCGGCGACTGGTTGTTCCCGCATCGGGGCATCGAGCTGTACTCGGACAAGCCGCCGATGCTGATGTGGCTGCAGGCCACGTTCTACACGCTGTTCGGCAACTGGCGGGTGGCGTTCCTGCTGCCGTCGCTGCTGGCCGCATTGGGCACGCTGTGGTGCGTGCAGGACCTGGGGCGCCGGCTGTGGACGCGCCGGGTCGGCCTGTACGCGGCCTGGGCGCTGCTGTTCGCCTTCCAGTTCACCTGGCAATCGAAGAAGGCGCAGATCGACCCGCTGGTCACCTTCTTCATCACCCTGGCCAATTACGGCCTGCTGCGCCACCTGCTGCTCGGACCGTCCTGGCGCTGGTGGATGCTGGGCTGGTTCGCCGCGGGCATCGGCACGATCACCAAGGGCGTGGGCGCGGTCGCCTTGCTGATGATCCTGCCGGCGGCGATCGCCTCGTGGCGTGGCTGGCCGCGGGTGCGGGTGCATGTGCGCGATCCGCGCTTCTGGCTGGGCCCGCTGGGTTTCGTGCTGGCGGTGTCGGTATGGCTGTTGCCGGTGGTGGTGGTGGCACTGTCCAAGAACCTGCCCGAATACCGCGAGTACCTCAACGACATCCTGTTCCGGCAGACCGCCAAGCGCTATTCGCAGTCCTGGGACCACCACCAGCCGGCCTGGTACCACCTGGGCGTGATGCTGACGATGTGGATCCCGCCGGTGCTGGCACTGCCCTGGGCCTTGCCGGCCTGGTGGCGGCGGCTGAAGCGGCGCGATGCGCGCTACCTGCTGCCGCTGGCCTGGTGGGGATTGATCCTGGTGTTCTTCTCGATCCCCGACGGCAAGCGCGACGTCTACATCATGCCGGCGCTGCCGATGATGTGCCTGGCCCTGGCGCCGCTGCTGCCGGGGCTGCTGCGCAAGGGTTGGGCGCGCGCATCGCTGCTGGCGCTTGCATGCGTGCTGGCGCTGCTGTTCCTGGGTGGCGGCATCGCCCTGCTCCACGGCAGCGGCTCGCTGGTCACCAAGATGGAGACTCAACGCGGACTGGATCCGGACGGGATCCGCGCGGTGGGCTGGATGCTGCTGGCGATCGGCGTGTGGGGGCTGGGCTGTGTGCTGGCGTTCCGCCGCCAGGCGGTGGTCGCCCCGTTCGCCACGATGACCGGACTGTGGGTGGCCTTCAGCCTGATCGGCTACCCGGCGCTCAACGACGCCAGTTCCGCGCGCGGAGTCATGACCGAAGCCGGCCGCCGGATCGGGCCGGAGGCCGAGCTTGGCCTGGTCGCCTGGAAGGAGCAGAACATGCTCGTGGCCGACCGGCCGGTGACTGACTTCGGCTTCAAACAGGCGTGGGAACTTCAGCTGCAGCGTGGTGCGGCCTGGCAGGCCCAGGCGCCGGGACGCTGGCTGCTGATACAGGAAGACGCGCTGGAAGGCTGCGTGGATCGGGCGAAGATCGAGCTGGCCGGCATCGCCAATCGCCGCCGCTGGTGGCTGGTGCCTCCCGGAGCGGTGACCGGAGAATGCGTGGCTACCGAAGAGGAGCGGGCGCGGGGCGACGCCGCGCAGGGTCGCGAAACAGACTAGGGGCGAAGGCCGGCTCAGCGCCTGTTCCGGAATTGGACCGGAACATGCGCCGCACCCCGGCGCGGGATCGGAATGGACGTGATGCGGCTGGACAACCTGGGCGATCTGCGTCTGCGCTGGGCTTCGGCCTGCGCGGTGGTGGGCCTGTGGTGCCTGCCGGCACTGACCCTGACCATGCCCAAGGGCCTGTTGCCCTTCGGTCTGCTGCTGCTGGCGTCCAGCCTGCTGGTGCCGTTGCGGGTAGCACGCGCGACCCGCCAGATCGGCTGGCCGTGGCTGCTGGTGGCCATTACCGGCGTGGTGCCGTTGCTGGTGGCGCTGCTGTCGATCCACCTGAGCGGATCGGACCAGAACATCGAAGGCCGCGACCGGCTGCTGGTGCTGCCCTGGACCATGGCCTGGGCCTGGGCACTGGACCCGCCACGGGTGATGCTGTGGCGGGGTGCGCTGGCAGGCCTGCTGGCGGCCGCGGCGCTGGCGCTGGTCCAGGTCATGGCCGGTGCGCCGCGCGCCGGCGGCTGGCTCAACGAGATCGTATTCGCCGACGTGGTGCTGGTGCTGATGGTGCTGGTGGTGTTCTGCCGCCCGCCGCGCAGCTGGCACTGGTCCGGATTCGGCCTGGCCCTGGGTGTGCTGGCGATCCTGCTCAGCGGCACCCGCGGTCCCTGGCCGGGCCTGGTATTGCTGCTGTTGGTGCTGGTGCTGGGTAGCGGCTGGCGCAGCCGTCGCAGCCGCGCCCTGCTGCTCGGTGGCCTGGTGACCTGCGGCATCGTGCTGCTGGCTTCGGTGCCCGGATTGACCCAGCAGATGCGCCTGTCGGAGCTGCGCCAGGACATCGAGCGCATGGATCGCGGCGACCACAATTCGTCGGCCGGCGCGCGCCTGGAACGGTTGCAGGTGGCGGCCGAAGCATTCGTGGCCGCGCCGTGGACCGGCGTGGGTTTCGGCGAGTTCGACCGGGCCATGGAGCGGCTGCCGGTGTGTCGGGACGACACCGAGCGCAAGCTCGAACGCTGCCACCTGGGCCATGCCCACAACGACCTGGCCGAATGGGGCGCGACCATGGGCGTGCCCGGCGTGCTGTCCTTGCTGCTGCTCTACGGCGTTCCCTTGTGGCTGTTCCTGCGCCTGCGGCGCGGGGTCAAGCTGGGCCGGTTGCGTGGTTGCGCATCGGCGGGGGCGATGCTGGTGGTCGTGTTCATCCTGTGCGGACTGACCCAGTCGATGTTCGCCCACCAGACCACCACCAGCGTCTATGCGGCCTTCGGCGGCGTGCTGCTGGGCCTGGCCTTCCGCGAAGCGCGCCGGGCGGCCGCCGTGCCCGGCGCGGCGGACCTCTCCGCCACCGCCAGACCGCTGCCCTGAAACAGAAAGCGCCGGCCCTGGGGAGGGCCGGCGCCGGGGGTTGCCGGCGTCGCCGCCGGCGGGGAGGGACGGTTACTTCGAGATATCCACGTCCTTGGTCTCGTGCAGGAACAGGCCGCCGATCACCACGGTCATCACCGCGATCGCGATCGGATACCACAGGCCGAAGTACATGTTGCCGGTAGCTGCGACCAGGGCGAAGGAGATGGTCGGCAGGAAGCCGCCGAACCAGCCATTGCCGATGTGGTACGGCAGCGACATGGAGGTGTAGCGGATCCGGGTCGGGAACAGCTCCACCAGGTAGGCCGCGATCGGGCCATAGACCATCGTCACGTAGATCACCAGCACCCACAGCAGGAAGAGCGTCATCGGGATGTTGATCCGCGCCGGGTCCGCCTTCTCCGGATAGCCGGCGGCGGTCAGCGTGCCCTTGAGCGACTTGATGAACGCATCGGCGCGGGTCTTGGTCTCGTCCTTGGACAGGCCCTTGCCGTCATAGGCTTCCACATCGGTGCCGCCCACGCTGATGCGGGCCAGCGAGCCAGCCGGTGCCGGGACGATCTCGTACGGAATGCCGGCCTTGGCCAGTGCCGCGGCGGCGATGTCGCAGGAGTTGGTGAACACCTTCTTGCCGATCGGGTCGAACTGGAACGAGCAGGTGTTCGGATCGGCATGCACCAGCGCCGGCGAATTTTCGCGGGCTTCTTCCACGGCCGGGTTGGCGTAGTGGGTCAGGGCCTTGAAGATCGGGAAGTACGTCACCGCGGCGAGCAGGCAGCCGGCCAGGATGATCTTCTTGCGACCGATCTTGTCCGACAGCCAGCCGAAGACGATGAAGAACGGCGTGCCCAGCACCAGCGCGCCGGCGATGAGCAGGTTGGCGGTGGTGCCGTCGACCTTCAGCGCCTGGGTCAGGAAGAACAGCGAGTAGAACTGGCCGCCGTACCAGACCACGGCCTGGCCGGCGGTGGCGCCCAGCAGCACCAGCAGCATCAGCTTCAGGTTGCCGCCCTTGAGGCTGTCGCGGAACGGCTGTTTGGAACCCTTGCCCTCGGCCTTCATCTGCTGGAACAACGGGGATTCGCTCAGCTGCAGGCGGATCCAAACCGAAATGCCCAGCAGCACGATCGACACCAGGAACGGAATGCGCCAGCCCCAGGCTTCGAACGCCTCGGTGCCCAGCGTCAGGCGGCAGGCCAGGATCACCAGCAGCGACAGGAACAGGCCCAGCGTGGCGGTGGTCTGGATGAAGCTGGTGTACAGGCCGCGTTTGCCGTCAGGCGCGTGCTCGGCCACGTAGGTGGCCGCACCGCCGTACTCGCCGCCCAGCGCCAGGCCCTGGGCCAGTCGAAGCACGATCAGGATGATCGGAGCCGCGATGCCGATGGTGGCGTAGTTGGGCAGTATGCCGACGATGAAGGTCGACAGGCCCATCAGCACGATGGTGACCAGGAACGTGTACTTGCGGCCGATGCGATCGCCCAGGCTGCCGAAGAAGGCCGCGCCGAACGGACGCACCGCGAAGCCGGCGGCGAAGGCCAGCAGGGCGAAGATGAAGCCGGTGGTTTCGTTGACGCCGCTGAAGAACTGCTTGGCGATGATCGCCGCCAGCGAGCCGTACAGATAGAAGTCGTACCACTCGAAGACCGTACCCAGGCTCGAGGCGAAAATGACCTTCTTGTGACCCTTGCCGAGTTCGCCTTGCGGCGAATGATGGTGCGTGGTGGCGCTCATGTGGTTCCCCTTCCTCAGAAGCTGTATTTGACGGACGTGTGGAAACGCTTCAGGTCACCCGAACGGTCGTCCTCGAGCGAGCGCTGGCCCCAGCCGATCTCCGCGCCGATATCCAGTTTCGGGAACGGCGAGTAGATCAGGTTGGCGTGGTACGACTGCGAGCGCTCGGTCACGCCCCAGCCGATCAGCGCCGCATCGTTGTCGAAATGCGAGGCCGCATACATCAGGTTGCTGCGCAGCTTGGGGTTGAACACATGGCGCCAGGCGACGAAGCCGCCGTAGCCGGTGAGGGCCTCGATGTCGCCGGTGGCGTCCTGCATCACGTCGCTGCCCAGGCCGAAGGCCATGTAGCGGCCGATGCCGTTGCCGGCGTTGGCCATGTAGCGGATGTCGTCGCTGTCGCCCAGGTTGAACTTGCCCGACAGGCTGACCGCGCCGCCGGAGTCGGTGTTGTCGCCGGACTTGAACTGGCGAAGCATCGCGGCCACGGAGAAGTGGCCCCAGTCGCCCTTCATGATGTAGCGGCCGGTCAGGTCGGGCACGTTGTTGTCGCCGGTGGTGGTGCGCGCGCCGGCGGCCGCCGCGTACGGCGCGTAGGCCTGCACGGTGGTGTTGGGGTTCTCCAGTGCCACCGACCACGGGCCGCTGGTGTAGCGCACCTGGGCCTGGCGGACGAAGGTGGTGCCGTCGGTGACGCCTACGAAATCGACCGCGTCGGGCAGGGCGGCGGTGTCCTGGAAGTTGGACCAGGTCTGGCCGGCCAGCCACTTGTTCCAGCTCACGTAGGCCTGGCGCAGGGTGACCGCATAGGTGTTGGTGGCGATCTCGTTGCCGGCCAGCGCGTTGCTGCCGCCGCCGAAGAAGTCCATCTCCACGTAGGCCTTGAGCTTGTCGCCGCCGTCGGTGACGTGGTCGGCGCCAAGCCAGAAGCGCGAGAACTGCGCATGGAAGTCGGTGTAGGGGTCGCCGCCATCGGCGCCCGGTCCGCCCACCGGAATGGTGCTGGGCACGTAGAACAGGCGACCGGACGAACCATCGGCGATGCGGCCGTCGCTGGTGTCGGTGACCATCGCGTCCATCTTGATGAAGCCGCCGTAGGAGAACACTGTCCCCGGGTTGGCTGCGGTCATGATCGTGGTGCTCTGGATCGGCTGCTTGCCGGCCGGCACGGCCGCGGCAGCGGGTGCGGCCGCCTGTGCGGTCTGCACCTGGGTGACCTGGTCCTGGGTGGTGGTGATCTGCGACTGCTGTTGCTGCTGGGTCGATACCAGCAGCTGCACCTGCCGTTCGAGTTCGGCCACGCGCGCTTCAAGCGCCTTCTCCCGCGCGGTCTGCGCGAACGCGGCGCCCGGCGCCACCAGTGCGACCAGCAACGCGGCGGCCAACGGCCGTCGCATCAGCCTGGATGGGTGTTTGCTCATTGCCCCTCTCTCCCTAGCGTTGTGATGACGCGCATCGCGAATCGACGAGCGGCCGCGTGGTCCACGCAGCCGGTGGACGGAGACTGCGCATGGGGCGTGCAAAGGCCTATTCGCCATTAGTCGAAGCTGCGGCCGGCTTGGGGCCCAAGCCCGTTGTTGCGTGCCCGGTGGGGCACGAAGAGGGCGCAGGCGCGACGCGGCTTCGACCAAGGTCTAGCGTCATCTGTTGCAATGCGTCACGACGGATGCGTCAAACTGTCGGTCCATCCCTCGCGCGCGCCTGGTCGGCCGTGCGATGGAACGCAGGGAGCCTGAGGAGGGAGTAGCGATGTCCGACCTGTACCCCGTCAAGCCGGAATTCGCCGCGCGCGCGCGCATCGGCAAGGACGACTACCAGCGCCTGTACCGCGAGTCGGTGGAGGATCCGGAAGGTTTCTGGCGCAAGGCCGCCGGGCGCCTGGACTGGTTCCGCGAGCCGACCCGGATCAAGGACGTCAGCTATGCGCTGGACGACTTCCGCATCCGCTGGTTCGAGGACGGCCAGCTCAATGCCTCGGTCAACTGCCTGGACCGCCAGCTGGCGACGCGCGGCGACAAGACCGCGCTGCTGTTCGAGCCCGACAGCCCGGACGCGCCGGCGCAGAAGGTCACCTACCGCGAGCTGTACGAGCGCGTGTGCCGGCTCGGCAATGCGCTGCGCAACTTGGGCGTGGTCAAGGGCGACCGGGTCACCATCTACCTGCCGATGATCCCCGATGCGGTGGTGGCGATGCTGGCCTGCGCCCGCATCGGCGCGATCCACTCGGTGGTGTTCGGCGGCTTCGCCCCGAATTCGATCGCCGACCGCGTGGCCGACTGCGGCAGCAAGCTGGTCATCACCGCCGACGAAGGCCTGCGCGGCTCCAGGAAGATCCCGCTCAAGGCCAATGTCGACGCAGCGCTCAAGCTGCCCGGCACCAATACGGTCGAAACCGTGCTGGTGGTGCGCCATACCGGCGGGGCGGTGGACATGCAGGCTCCGCGCGACCGCTGGTTCCATGACGTGGTCGACGGCCAGCCGGCGCAGTGCGAGCCCGAGCGCATGGACGCCGAGGACCCGCTGTTCATCCTCTACACCTCCGGTTCGACCGGCAAGCCCAAGGGCGTGCTGCACACCACCGGCGGCTACCTGCTGTTCGCCGCGTACACCCACGAGTCGGTGTTCGACCTGCGCGAGGACGACATCTACTGGTGCACCGCCGACGTGGGCTGGGTCACCGGCCACAGCTACATCGTCTACGGGCCGCTGGCCAACGGCGCCACCTCGGTGGTGTTCGAGGGCGTGCCCAACTACCCCAGCGTGTCGCGTTTCTGGGAAGTGATCGACAAGCACCAGGTCACGATCTTCTACACCGCTCCCACCGCGATCCGCGCGCTGATGCGCGAGGGCGAGGCGCCGGTGAAGAAGACCTCGCGCTCCTCGCTGCGCCTGCTGGGCAGCGTCGGCGAGCCGATCAATCCGGAAGCCTGGCGCTGGTACTACGACGTGGTCGGCGATGCCCGCTGCCCGGTGGTGGACACCTGGTGGCAGACCGAGACCGGCGGCATCCTGATCTCGCCGCTGCCCGGCGCGACCGACCTCAAGCCCGGCTCGGCCAGCCTGCCGTTCTTCGGCGTGCAGCCGGCGCTGGTGGATGCCAACGGCGAACGCCTGGAAGGCGCGGCCGAGGGCAACCTGGTCCTGCTCGATTCCTGGCCCGGCCAGATGCGCACGGTCTACGGCGACCACCAGCGCTTCATCGACACCTATTTCCGCACCTACCCGGGCACCTACTTCACCGGCGACGGCTGCCGGCGCGATGCCGACGGCTACTACTGGATCACCGGCCGCGTCGATGACGTGATCAACGTCTCCGGCCACCGCATCGGCACGGCCGAGGTGGAAAGCGCGCTGGTACTGCATCCGAAGGTGGCCGAGGCGGCGGTGGTCGGCTTCCCGCACGACATCAAGGGCCAGGGCATCTATGCCTATGTCACCCTCAAGGCCGGCGAGGTGCAAAGCGAGGAGCTGCTCAAGGAGCTGGTGGGCTGGGTGCGCAAGGAGATCGGACCGATCGCCACGCCCGACCACCTGCAGTGGGCGCCGGGCCTGCCCAAGACGCGCTCGGGCAAGATCATGCGCCGCATCCTGCGCAAGATCGCCGAGAACGCGCCCGACCAGCTCGGCGACACCTCGACCCTGGCCGATCCGTCGGTGGTCGAGTCGCTGGTCAACGAGCGCAAGGTCCGCTGAGCCGTGTCCCCTCAGCCGTGTCCACTGAGTCGTTGAATCGGGGCGCCGAATGTCCACGATCCTGATCGCCGACGACCATCCGCTGTTCCGCGAAGCCCTGCGCGGCGCGGTGCAGCGGATCCTGCCCGGCGCGACCCTGCACGAGGCCGACAGCGTGGACGCGCTGTATGGCCTGGTCGAGTCGCACCCGGACGCGGACCTGCTGCTGATGGACCTCAACATGCCCGGCGCGCACGGCTTCAGCGCGCTGGTGCACCTGCGCGCGCTGCATCCGCAGCTGCCGGTGGTGGTGGTATCCGCGCGCGAGGAGCCCAGCGTCATGCGCCGCGCGCTCGACCACGGCGCGCTGGGCTTCATCCCCAAGTCGGCCGACTCGGACACCATCGGCGAAGCGGTCGGCCTGGTCCTGGACGGCGAGCGCTGGGCACCGGCCGCCGCTGCGGCCGCGCCGGCGATGGATCGCGACGAACAGGCCGTGGCGCAGCGCATGCGCGACCTCACCCCGCAGCAGTTCCGCGTGCTGCAGATGCTCGGCGAAGGCCGGCTCAACAAGCAGATCGCCTGGGACCTGGGCGTGTCCGAGGCGACGATCAAGGCGCATGTCACCGCGGTGCTGCGCAAGCTCGGGGTCAACAACCGCACCCAGGCGGTACTGATGGCCGGGCGCCTGGCGGTGGACCCGGATGGCGTGGTGGTGCCGCCGGAGGAGTCGGACTGACTCGACCGCGTCCATGCGCCTGGACGGGTGCGGCCATGGAAGCGGTTACTTTGCCGGCGGCCTGAACGGCGATTGCGGCGCCTCTTGCGGGAGGGGCGGTGATGCGCCGCACAATAGCGAGCTTCGCCAAGCGCCGGTGCCATGGGGCACGGCTTTCGCGATGCCCCGGAGAGCCCGCGTGGTCCCTGCTTCCGCTCCTGCTGCCGACCTGTGCCAGGTGCCGCGATGACCGCGCCGGTCGACACTGTGTTGCCGACGGGCACGACCTGGCTGCCAGAGGTCGAATCGCCGATGCCGATGCCTGGCCAGTCGTTGCGCACGGGCAAGCTGTCGCCGGTGCGCCCGGTCACCTCGCCGCGCGGCGTGGGCTGGCGGCGCCTGCTGGTGATCGGCGGCACCGCCGCGCTCACCGCGCTGGCGACGATGGGCATGCTGCAGGTGCTGCGCGTAGGCGGCCTGAGCGTGCTCGACCTGGTGCTGCTGGTGCTGTTCGTGGCCCTGTTCGCGTGGATCGCGCTGTCCAGCGTGAGTGCCACCGCCGGCTTCGTGCTGACGCTCGCCGGTCGCGGCCGCCTGCTGGGCGTCGAGCGCGACGGCCCGCTGCCGGTGCTCGGTGCGCGCACCGCCTTGCTGATGCCGACCTACCACGAAGACCCGGCGCGGATCATGGCCGGCCTGCAGGCGGTCTACGAATCGGTGGCCGCCACCGGGCAACTGGAAGCGTTCGATTTCTTCGTGCTCAGCGACAGTCGCCGCGAGGAAATCGCCGCAGCCGAGCTGGAGGAGTTCCGTGCCCTGCACGCGCGGGTGGGCGGACAGGGGCGTCTGTTCTACCGGCGCCGCACCGACAACACCGGGCGCAAGGCCGGCAACATCGCCGAATGGGTGCAGCGCTTCGGCGGCGCCTATCCGCAGATGCTGATCCTGGACGCCGACAGCGTGATGAGCGGCGGAACCCTGGTGCGGCTGGCATCGGCGGTCGAGCGCAATCCCGGCGTGGGCCTGGTCCAGACCCTGCCGCGGGTGGTCAACGGCCAGACCCTGTTCGCGCGCATGCAGCAGTTCGGCGGGCACGTATACGGCCCGGTGATCGCGCGCGGGGTGACGTGGTGGCACGGCAGCGAGGGCAATTACTGGGGCCACAATGCGATGCTGCGCACGCGCGCCTTCGCCGACCATGCCGGCCTGCCGGAGCTGTCCGGGCGCAATCCGTTCGGCGGCCACATCCTCAGCCATGATTTCGTCGAGGCCGCGTTGATGCGGCGCGGCGGCTGGGCGATCCACCTGATCCCGTACCTGGACGGCAGCTACGAGGAGGGTCCGCCCTCGCTGACCGACCTGCTGGTGCGCGACCGCCGCTGGTGCCAGGGCAACCTGCAGCACGGCAAGGTGGTCGGCAGCGCCGGCCTGCACTGGGTCAGCCGCATGCACATGATGGTCGGCATCGGCCATTACTTCACCGCGCCGATGTGGGCGATGCTGATGCTCGTCGGCCTGGCCATCCCGCTGTACAACTCCGACCTGGTCTGGGACGGCTTCCAGCTGCCGGGCTTCTCGCCGCTGGGCTATTGGCGCGCGGCCGACGCCGAGCGCGTGGCCTGGCTGTTCGCCGCGACGATGGGCGTGCTGTTCGCGCCCAAGGTGTTCGGCTACATCGCAACGGTCTGCGATCCGCAGGCGCGGCGCGGTGCAGGCGGCGCCCTGCGTGCATTCGCGGGCGTGCTCATCGAGAGCGTGCTGGCCGCGCTGATGGCGCCGATCGTGATGTACCGGCAGTCGCGCGGCGTGGCCGAGGTGCTGGCCGGTCGCGACTCGGGCTGGGAGGCGCAGCGCCGCGACGATGGCAGTGTGCCCCTGTCCAGCCTGGTGCAGAGCTATGCGGGTCTGAGCGTGTTCGGCGTTTTCATGGGCGCATTGGCCTGGGCGGTGTCGCCGGGCCTGGCGCTGTGGATGGCGCCGGTGGTGGTGGGCATGATCCTGGCGATCCCGACGGTGTGGATCTCCTCGGCGCGCACGCCCGGGCGCTGGCTGCGCCGGCACCGGATCCTGTGCATCCCCGAGGAGCTCGATCCGCCGCCGGTGCTGCGCCGGGCGGCCGAACTGCGCGCGGCGGCCCTGCCCACGCAGGCATAATGCCGGCGGTTCCCGGGGAAGGAAGCGACCCACACATGTTGCTGGAATGCGTCGAGCAGGAAACCGGCACGGCGCCGGCATGGACGGTGCTGTGGCTGCACGGCCTGGGCGCCGATGGCCACGACTTCGCCCCGATCGTGCCCGAGCTGGTGCGCCCGCACTGGCCGGCGCTGCGCTTCGTGTTCCCGCACGCGCCGATGCGCCCGGTGACGATCAACAACGGCATGCGCATGCGCGCCTGGTACGACATCGTCGGCATGGACTTCGCCACCCGCGCCGAGGCGGCCGGGATCGAGGAGTCCGTTGCGCAGGTCGAGGTGCTGATCGCGCATGAAGTCGAGCGCGGCACCCCGCGTTCGCGGATCTTCCTGGCCGGCTTTTCGCAGGGCGGGGCGATCGCCCTGGCCACCGGCCTGCGCCAGCGCGAGCCGCTGGCCGGCCTGATCGCGCTGTCGACCTACCTGCCCGGCGGCGCCGCAGTGGCCGCGCAGCGGCACCCCAACGCGGTGGCCCAGCCGGTGTTCTACGCACACGGCGCCAACGATCCGATGATCCCGGTGCAGTACGGCCAGGCCAGCGCGGAACTGCTGGAACGTGTGGGCCTGGACGTGGAGTGGCACCGATATCCGATGGCCCACCAGGTCTGTGCGGAGGAGATCGCCGACCTGGGCGACTGGCTGGACCGGCGGCTGGCGGACTGACGATGCGCGATCCGCGTCGCGACCAGCCCTGGCTTCCGGACCTGTGCCGACTGCCGCGACTGGCCGCGCTGCTGGGCCTGGCCGCATTGGTGGTGGTGGTGCTGGCGCTGGCGCCCGACGGCGCGCTGGGCTGGAGCATCATCCGGTTCCTGTCGGCCTGCGGCCTGGCCATGTGGCTGGCGTTGGCGGTCGCGGTGCTGCTGTGCAAGCTGCGCGTACCGATCTCGCGGCTGCCGCAGCGCACCGGTGCGGTGGCGGCGGTCGCGCTGGCGGCAACGGTGGCATTCGTCGGTGCCGGCGTGATCCATGGGCTGTACAGCACGCTGGGGGTCGAACCGCTGGGCGTGGGTTTCTGGCGCTTCACCGGCGGCTGCGCGGCGGTGACCGTGCTGATCGTGGCCCTGGCCCTGCGCCATTTCTATGTGAGCGATCGCTGGGCCGCGCAGATCGAGGCGAACGCACGCGCCGAAGCCGATGCACTGCAGGCACGCATTCGCCCGCACTTCCTGTTCAACAGCATGAACCTGATCGCCGGCCTGCTGCGTCGCGATCCGGTCGTGGCCGAGCGCGCGGTGCTGGACCTGTCGGATCTGTTCCGCGCCGCGCTGGGCGCGGGCGAGGGCGATTCGACCCTGGCCGCCGAATGCGAACTGGCCGCCCAGTACCTGTCGATCGAACAGCTGCGCCTGGGCGATCGCCTGCAGGTGGCATGGGAGCGGCAGGAGCCGCTGCCGTGGGACCTGTCACTGCCGCGCCTGGTCTTGCAGCCGCTGGTGGAGAACGCGGTGCTGCACGGCATCTCGCGGCTGCCCGAGGGCGGCACGGTGTCGATCGCGTTGTGGGCCGATGGCCAGGCGCTGCACCTGCGCGTGCGCAATCCCGCGCCGCCGCCGCAGGAGTCGTCGCTGGCCGCGCTGCACCGCGGCGCCGGCCACGCCCAGCGCAGCATCGCCCACCGGCTGGCGTACCGCTTCGGCCCGCAGGCGCGGGTGACGTCCGGCTGGAACGACGGCTACTATGGCTGCGAGGTCACCCTACCCATTGACTGATGCCTAGCCTGAAGCTGGTGATCGCCGACGACGAACCGATGGCGCGTGAGCGCCTGAGGATGCTGCTCGCCGACGAACCGGGGGTGGAGGTGGTGGCCGAGGCAGGCGACGGCCAGCAGGTGCTCGACGCCTGCGCCGCGCATCGACCGCATGCGGTGCTGCTGGATATCGCCATGCCCGGCGTGGACGGCCTGGAAACGGCCCGGCACCTGGCGGTCGCCAGTCCGGCAACCGCGGTGGTGTTCTGCACGGCGTACGACGCGCATGCGCTGTCGGCATTCGAGGCGGCCGCGCTCGATTACCTGGTCAAGCCGGTGCGTCCGGAACGACTGTCGGCGGCGCTGGAGCGCGTGCGTACCTTCCTGGCCGGCCGTCCTGCCGGCGGCAATGGCAAGCGCACCCACCTGTGCGCGCGCCTGCGCGGCAGCCTGCGGCTGATCCCGCTGGAGGAAGTGCGTTACCTGCAGGCCGAGGAAAAATACGTGGTCGTCCACCACGCGCGAGGCGAGGACCTGATCGAGGAATCGCTGAAGTCGCTGGAAGACGAATTCGCCGACCGCTTCGTGCGCATCCACCGCAACTGCCTGGTCGCCCGCCAGGAGCTGGTCGAGCTGCGCCGCGGCACCGATGGCCACGTGATGGCGATGCTGCGCAGCGGCGGCAACCCGCTGGAAGTCAGCCGGCGCTGCGTGCCGGCGCTGCGGCAGACCCTGCGGCACCTGTGATCCGTGCGCGGCCATCAGGCTGCGCATGCCCCATCCCTGTGCGATCCGGGATAATGCGCGCATGGACACCCCCCTGCGCATCGCCACCCGCAAGAGCCCGCTCGCCCTGTGGCAGAGCGAACACGTCGCCGCGCGCCTGCGCGCCGCGCATCCGGGCCTGGAGGTCGTGCTGGTGCCGATGAGTACCCGCGGCGACGAGCAGCTGGACCGCTCGCTGGCGGCGATCGGCGGCAAGGGCCTGTTCCTGAAAGAACTCGAGCTGGCCATGCAGCGCGGCGAAGCGGACTGCGCGGTGCACTCGCTCAAGGACGTGCCGATGGAGCTGGAGCCCGGGTTCGAACTGCCCGCCGTGCTCGAGCGTGCCGATCCGGCCGACGCCTTCGTCAGCAACCGTTTCGACGGCATCGCCTCGCTGCCGCAGGGCGCGGTGGTCGGCACTTCATCACTGCGACGCCAGGCGCAGCTGCGCGCGCGCCGGCCAGACCTGCAGCTGCGCGACCTGCGCGGCAACGTCAACACGCGGCTGGCCAAGCTCGACGCCGGCGAGTACGACGCCATTGTGCTGGCCTGCGCCGGCCTGCAGCGGCTGGGCTTCGACGCACGCATCCGCGCGCGCCTGACGCCGCCGGAGTGGTTGCCGGCCCCGGCGCAGGCGGTGGTGGCGGTGGAAACACGCGGCGGCGATGCGCGCGTGCAGGCGCTCGTGGCGGTGCTCGAACATGCGCCCACGCGCCTGCGCATCGAAGCCGAGCGCGCGCTCAACCTGGCCTTGCATGGCAGCTGCCATGTGCCGGTGGCCGCGTATGCGGAACTGGAAGGCGACCGGCTGCACCTGCGCGCCTGGGTCGGCTCGGCCAGCGACGGCAGCGGCGTGCAGGCGCAAGGGCAGGGCGATGCCGCCCAGCCGCAGGCGCTGGGGCGCAAGGTGGCAGCGGACCTGCTCGCGTTGGGTGCGGCGCGGTTCCTGGGCTGACAGGCAGGCGCGGTCAGCGGTCCTGCAGGCGCTCGAGCGCCGAACCGGCCAGCACCGACAACGCCACCAGCGGCCAGACCACGAACGCCCAGCCCGGGCGCAATTGGAGCAACCCGGCAAGCAGCAGCGGCAACGCCGCAATCAGGACCAGCACCAGCCAGCGTCCGCGCCATCGCCTCCATGGCTGCAGGCCGCCTTCGGGCCACCATTGCGCCACCACCAGTGCGGTGGCGGCCAGGGCCAGCAAGGCCAGCGCCGGGATCGGGCCGGTCGCCGGCATCGGCCCGGGCCAGTGCCGGGCGATCAGCACGAACAGCAGCACCGCGCCGCCGAGCAGGGCCAGGGCCAGGCGGGCCGGCAGCCGCCGGTCGATGGCGCCGCCCTCCAAAAGCACGCGCGCGGCGATCATGGCCAACGCGGCGACGGTTGCCAGTGCCGCCATGAGGGCGCGGACCGTCGGATCCGGTGCGGGTTGCCGTAGCAGCAGAGCCAGCGTCGCGCCGGCGGCGACCACCACCAGCAGCGCCGCCAGGCCCCGGCCCCACCAGTGCCCCGGTGCCGGCGCCGGTGGCTTCGGCCAGAACAGGCCCAGGCCGGTGCTGGCCAGCGCCACGCCCAGGGCCAGTCCCCAGGTCTGCAGGTCGGCCAGCTCGCGCAGCATGCCGACGCTGTCCATGAGCAGCACGCTGCTCAGCGCCACCCACAGCACCAGTCCGCAACCGGCGCCGCACAGTGCCCACAGGCAGGCACGCAGGAGCGAGGGCCTCGGCACGGCGACCGTGCCGGGAGCGGTCGGGCCCGCGCCGTCGTGAAGACTGGAATCCATCGATGCTCCCCTGGGTCGGCGGACCGGCCGCCGCGCCGGGCCGGATGCGGCAGGCAGGATGGCCCGCCCCCGATTCTGCCATCGCCGCCGGCACCGTTCCGGGGCGCTGGTCGGCAATACGGTCACGCCGGTCGCAGCGCCCGCCGCAAGCGCGCCATAATCCGGGCATGGACCGCTACGAACGCATCAACGCGCTGCACCGCATCCTCAAGGCCGCGCGCTACCCGGTGACGGTGCCGCGGCTGCAGGAAGAACTGGGCTGCTCGCGCGCCACCGTCTACCGCGACCTGGCGTTCCTACGCGACGCGCTGATGGCGCCGGTCGAGGGCGACGGCGAAGCCGGCTTCCGCTACGTGGCCGCCGAAAGCGACCGCTTCGAGCTGCCCGGCCTGTGGCTGAGTTCGGAAGAACTGTACGCGCTGCTGGCATCCCAGCAGCTGCTGCGGCGCACCGGGGGCGGCGTGCTGTCGACCGTACTGGCGCCGCTGCAGCAACGGATCGAAGGATTGCTGGCCGCGCAGGCCGGCGCCAGCCAGTGGCCGGTGGAGCGGGTGCGGGTGATCCCGCATCGCGGCCGCCGTCTGGACGAAGGCAGTTTCCGCTCCGTGGCTTCGGCCGTGCTCGAGCGTCGCCAGCTGGCCTTCGAATACCGCGCACGTTCCACCGACGAGACCACCCGGCGCCGGGTCTCGCCACAGCGCATCACCCACTACCGCGACAACTGGTACCTGGACGCGTGGGACAACGATCGCGAGGCGCTGCGCAGCTTTGCCGTCGATCGCGTCACCCAGGCGCGGCTGCTGGACGATGCCGCGCGCGATGTCGAGGAAGGCGTGCTCGACCAGCACCTGGCATCGAGCTACGGAATCTTCTCCGGCGAGCCCAAGGGCTGGGCCACGATCGTGTTCAGCGCCAAGGTCGCGCGCTGGGTCGCCGACGAGCACTGGCATTCCAAGCAGCAGGGCCGGTACCTGGCCGATGGCCGCTACGAGCTCAAGCTGCCTTACAGCGTCTCGCGCGAGCTGCTGATGGACGTGCTGCATTACGGCGCCGATGCGGAGATCATCGAGCCGGCGATGCTGCGCGAGCAGGCCAAGACGCTGTTGTCGCTGGCGCTGTCGCAATACGACCGCTGAGCCGCCCGGCCCGGCGGCCGTGCCGGCATCGCGCACCGGCCCGGAATCAATCGCAGCCCGTGAGATGACCCCCGCGCACGCTGCGGCTTCCAACCCAAGGAGCCGCCGCCATGCCGACCTGGTCGCCCACGCCTGCCGTCTTCGCCCTGTACCTGTCCGCCCACCGCCCGGACCCGGCCCTGGAAATGCTGCTGCGGCGCTGGCTGTTCGCCGGCCTGCTGGCGGTGCTCCTGTTCCCGGCCCTGCGCGGCTCCAGTGCGTGGCTGGGCTGGTGGCCGATGTGGCTGGTGGCGATGCCCGCGGTGGCCTGGTGGGCGCTGCACCGGTTCCGCCTGCCGGGGCAATGGCGTGCCGCCAACGCCGCCCGCCGCCGCGGCGGCCAGCAGGCGCGGCGCCGGGTGGCCACGGGGCTCTCCGTGCGCCGGCGAGCGGCCTGAGCGGGCCATCAATCGCTGGCGCCTGGTCGGCCCGATGAGCCGTCCAGGTGCCGGCGCGGGCCGTGCCTGACCATCGGCACAGGGGCGCGGGCGGGGCCTGTGCTAGCGTCCCGGGTCTGTATTACCGGACCCGGAGTTGCTTGATGTCCCGTTTCGCCCAGGCCTGCCTGTTCGCCGGCCTTATCGCCGCCGGTGCGGCCCATGCACAGGAACCCGCCGTGGCCAACGATCCCTACCAGTGGCTGGAGGACGTGACCGGCGACAAGCCGCTGGCCTGGGTCCGCGCCCAGAACGCGAAGACCGACGCCGCGCTGGCATCGACCCCCGAATTCAAGGCCATGGAGACCGGCATCCGCGAGGTGCTCGACTCCGACGCCAAGATCCCCGGCGTGCAGAAGATCGGCGACTGGTACTACAACTTCTGGAAGGACAAGAACCACGAGCGCGGCATCTGGCGCCGGACCACGCTGGAGGAATACCGCAAGCCGCACCCGGCCTGGGAAACCATCATCGACCTGGACGCGCTGAACAAGGCCGAGGGCGAGAACTGGGTCTGGCACGGCGCCGACTGCCTGCGTCCGGACTACAGCCGCTGCCTGATCGCGCTTTCGCGCGGCGGCGCCGACGCCGACGTGACCCGCGAGTTCGACGTGGCCAGCAAGAGCTGGATCCAGGGCGGCTTCTTCCGCCCGGAGGCCAAGGGCGCGCTGGGCTGGATCGATCGCGACAACGTCTACGTCTATACCGATTTCGGTGCCGGCACGATGACCGAATCGGGCTACCCGCGCGTGGTCAAGCGCTGGAAGCGCGGCACGCCGCTGGAGTCGGCGCAGGTCGTCTACGAAGGCACCACCGACGACATGTACATCGCCGCGTACCACGACGACACGCCGGGCTTCCAGCGTGATTTCGTCAGCCGCACGCTGGCCTTCTACAACGACGAGCTGTACCTGGTCGGCAAGGACGGCAAGCGGGTCAAGGTCGATGCGCCCAACTCGGCCAACAAGGGCGTCAAGCGCCAGTGGCTGACCCTGGAACTGCGCGATCCGTGGACGGTGGGCGGCAAGACCTACGCGGCCGGTTCGCTGCTGGCGACCAACTTCGACGACTTCATGGCCGGCAAGCGCGAGTTCGACGTGCTGTTCGAGCCGACCGAAAGCACCTCGCTGGCCAGCTTCTCCTGGACCAAGTCGCACCTGGTTTTGAACGTGCTGGACGACGTCAAGAACCGTCTCAGCGTGCTCACCCCGTCCGCGCAGGGCTGGAAGCGCAGCGAGTTCGTCGGCGCGCCGGCGTTCGGCACGCTGGGCGTGTCGGCGGTGGACGACGACGAGTCCGATGCGGTGTGGCTGACCGCCACCGACTACCTGACTCCGACCACGCTGTCGCTGGCGCAGCTGGGCAAGGCGCCGGAACAGCTGAAGGCGATGCCGTCGTTCTTCGACGGTTCCAACGACGTGATCGAGCAGCACTTCGCCACCAGCAAGGACGGCACCCGCGTTCCGTACTTCCTGGTCCGGCCCAAGAGCCTGAAGGCCGACGGCAGCAACCCGACCCTGCTGTACGGCTACGGCGGTTTCGAAATCTCGCTGACCCCGGGTTATTCCGGCGGCCTGGGTCGCTCGTGGCTCGATCGCGGTGGCGTGTACGTGGTCGCCAACATCCGCGGCGGCGGCGAGTACGGCCCGCGCTGGCACCAGGCCGCGCTCAAGGCCAACCGGCACAAGGCCTATGAGGACTTCGCCGCGGTCGCCCAGGACCTGTTCGAGCGCGGGATCACCTCGCCGCAGCACCTGGGCGTGCAGGGCGGCAGCAATGGCGGCCTGCTCACCGGCAACATGCTGACCCAGTATCCGGAGCTGTTCGGTGCGGTCGTGGTCCAGGTCCCGCTGCTGGACATGAAGCGCTACAACAAGCTGCTGGCGGGCGCTTCGTGGATGGCGGAGTACGGCAATCCGGATACCGCCGACTGGGAGTTCATCCAGACCTTCTCGCCGTACCACCTGTTCGATCCGAAGAAGACCTATCCGCCGGTGATCTTCACCACCTCCACCCGCGACGACCGCGTCCATCCGGGCCATGCCCGCAAGATGGCGGCCAGGATGATCGAGGCGGGCAAGGACGTGACCTACTACGAGAACATCGAAGGCGGTCACGGCGGCGCAGCCAACAACGCCCAGGCCGCGCACATGGCGGCCCTGGCCTACAGCTTCCTCTGGCAGCGCCTGTCCGGCGCTGCGCAGGACGGCAAGGCCAGCGGCGCCGTCGGCAAGTAAGGATCCACCCAGCGCCCCCGGTTTCGGGGGCGCTTCCTTTATATGGCTTGGAATCCGACCCAACGGACCCCATCGATGAAACTTCCCGTCCTGCTGCTTGCCCTGCTCATGACCCTGCCCAGCCCGCCTTCCGCCGCCGCTCCCGTCCCGCCCGACGCGGCACGCACGCCGCACGCGGTGACCGCGCCGTTCGGCGCCACGCGCGAAGACGATTACTACTGGCTGCGCGACGACGACCGCAAGGACAAGGCCATGCTGGCCTACCTCGAGGCGGAGAACGCCTACACCGACACGGTGATGGCGCCGCTCAAGCCGTTGCAGGACGAGCTCTACAAGGAGATCGTCGGCCGCATCAAGCAGGACGACAGCTCGGTGCCGTACCGCGAGCGCGGCTGGTGGTACTACTCGCGCTTCGAGAAGGGCAAGGACTACCCGGTGCACGCGCGCCGCCAGGACGGCCCGGGCATCGACGCGCTGTCGATCCAGGCCGCCAACGAACGCGGCGACTTCGCCGGCGAGCAGGTGCTGCTCGACGTCAACGCGATGGCCGAAGGCAAGGGCTACTTCAGCGTCGGCGACTACGCGGTCAGCCAGGACAACAGGATCCTGGCCTGGGCCGAGGATGCGGTGGGTCGTCGCCAGTACACGATCCACTTCCGCGACCTGGAGACCGGCAAGGCGTATCCGGAAACCATCGAAGGCGTCTCGCCCAACATCGTCTGGGCCGACGACAACCGCACCTTGTTCTACGTCGAGAACGATCCGGAGACGCTGCTCACCGTGCGGGTGAAGAAGCACGTGCTCGGCACCCCGGCCGCGCAGGACGCGCTGGTCTACGAGGAACACGACGACAGCTTCTACATGGGCATCGGCCGCACCCGCGACGACCGCTTCATCACCATCGGCGTGGAGAGCACCGTCTCCTCCGAGTTGCGCTACGCACCGGCCGCCGATCCGCGCGAATTCGCGGTGCTGGCCAAGCGCCAGCGCGACGTGGAGTACGACGCCGACCACCTGGGCGACCGCTGGGTGATCCGCACCAATGCGCCGGGCGCCGACGGCAAGCCGGCGACCAACTTCAAGCTGGTCACCGCGCCCAGCGATGCGACCTCGCGCGCGCAGTGGACCGACTGGCTGGCGCACGACCCGACGGTGTTCATCGAGGAGGTCGAGCTGTTCGACGGCTTCACCGCGGTGGCCGAGCGTTCCGGCGGCCTGGAGCGGATCCGCCTGCTGAAGAAGGACGGCAGCCAGCAATACGTCGACGCCGACGAGCCGGTGTATTCGATGGGCCTGTCGGTCAACGCCGAGCCGGAAAGCGGCTGGCTGCGCTACGGCTACACCTCGCTGGCCACGCCGGCCAGCACCTACGAGCTCAATGTCGCCACCGGCGAGCGCCGCCTGCTCAAGCAGCAGCCGGTGCCCGGCTATGACCCGTCCAAGTACGTGACCGAGCGGGTGTGGGTGACCGCGCGCGACGGGGTCAAGGTCCCGGTGTCGCTGGTCTATCGCAAGGGCTTCAAGAAGGACGGCACCGCGCCGTTGTTCCAGTACGCCTACGGCAGCTACGGCATCTCGATGGATCCGGGCTTCAATTCGCCGGTGGTGAGCCTGCTCGACCGCGGCGTGGTCTATGCGATCGCGCACATCCGCGGCGGCCAGGAAATGGGCCGGCAGTGGTACGAGGACGGCAAGCTGCTGAAGAAGCAGAACACCTTCAACGATTTCGTCGACGTGACCCGCGAGCTGGTCAAGCAGGGCTATGCCGCACCGGGCCGGGTGGCCGCGTCCGGCGGCAGCGCCGGCGGCCTGCTGATGGGCGCGGTGGCCAACCAGGCCCCGGCCGATTACCGGGTGATGGTGGCGCAGGTGCCGTTCGTGGACGTGGTCACCACCATGCTCGACGAATCCATCCCGCTGACGACCAACGAGTACGACGAGTGGGGCAACCCGGAGCAGAAGGCGTTCTACGACTACATGCTTACCTACTCGCCCTACGACAACGTCAAGGCGCAGGACTACCCGGCGCTGTTCGTCGGCACCGGGCTGTGGGACTCGCAGGTGCAGTACTGGGAGCCGGCCAAGTGGGTGGCCAGGCTGCGCGATGTGAACACCGGTACCCATCCGGTCGTGTTCCGCACCAACATGGAAGCCGGCCACGGCGGCAAGTCCGGCCGTTTCCAGCGCTTCCGCGAGCAGGCCGAGTACTACGCCTTCGTGCTCGACCAGCTGGGCGTGGCCGAGTCGCACTGACGGCTCTGGCCTGCTACTGATCGCCTGCACACCATCGCCGCCCATTGCGGGCGGCGATCGGGGCAGCGCATCGGGGCCTGGCGGGCGCCTATCATGTGCGCCGATGGACGAACGCAACCGATTCCGCTGGGCATGGTGGCTGTTGGCCTACGCCAGCCTGGGCGTGGGCATCGTCGGCATCTTCGTGCCCGGCCTGCCGACCACCGTGTTCGTGATCATCGCCGCCTGGGCTGCCACGCGCGGCTCGCGGCGGCTGGAACAACGCTTGCTGGCGCATCCGCAGTTCGGCCCGATGATCGTGGCCTGGCGCGAGCATGGCGCGGTGCCGCGGCGAGCCAAGTGGGCGGCGACCTGGATGATGCTGGCCTGCGCGGCGATCCTGCTGCTGGTGATGGCCACGGTGCCCTCGCACCGGGCCTGGATGGTCGCCTTGCCGATCGCCTGCATGGCCGTGGTGGGCACCTGGCTGTGGCTGCGGCCCGAGCCGCCGCCGCGCGAACCCGACGCCTGACCTGCACACGGCGCCTTGCCATCGCCTCGCTATACTTCGGCGCATGAAGATCAAGACCGTGATTTCCGCAGTTGCCGTCGTGCTGGTGCTGGCCGCCTGCGGCAACAAGGGCCCGCTGGTGATGCCGCAGAAGCCGGTGCCGGTGGAACAGGAATTGCCCGCGCCGCCGCCGGCCGAGCCGGCTCCGGCCACCGATAAGACGCCTGCCGTCGATCCGGCCCTGCAGAAGCAGATGGATGACGTCGACGCCGACGACGATGCGGGCGACGACGGGGATGGCTGAGCGGCTGCGCTTCAGCAAGATGCATGGCGCGGGCAACGACTTCGTCGTCATCGACCTGCGCGATGGCGCGCCGTCGCCCGACGCCGCGCTTGCGGCGCGGCTGGCGGACCGCCATGCCGGCGTGGGCTGCGACCAGATCCTGACCATCGAACCGCCGCGCAGTCCCGATGCGGTCGCCGCCTACGGCATCTGGAACGCCGACGGCAGCCCGTCGGGCCAGTGCGGCAACGGCGCGCGCTGCGTGGCCGCCTGGCTGGTCCGCGACGGGACCGCATCGGGTGCGCGCTTCGTGGTCGACAGCCCGGTCGGTCGGCATGAGGTCGAGAACCTGGGCGATGGCCGCTACGCGATCGCCATGGGCGTGCCGCGCTTCGATCCGGTCGACGTGCCGCTGGCCGGCTTCGCAACTGCCAGCGACGAGTACACGCTGGCGCTGGATGGCGCGAGGGTGGCGTTCGGCGCGGTGTCGATGGGCAATCCGCATGCGGTGATCGAGGTGGCCGACGTGGCTGCCGCGGACGTGGCCGGGCTCGGCCCGGCGTTGCAGCGTTCGCCGGCGTTCCCGCAGTCGGTCAATGTCGGTTTCGCCCAGGTGCTGGCGCCGGACCACATCGGCCTGCGCGTGTTCGAGCGCGGCGTCGGCGAGACCCTGGCCTGCGGTAGCGGCGCCTGCGCGGCCGTGGCCTCGCTGGTCCGCCGCGGGCGGATCTCGCGCGAGGCGACCGTGTCGTTGCCCGGCGGCGACCTGCGCATCCGCTGGCCGGATGACGGCGCGGAAGTCATCATGGCCGGACCGGCGGCTTTCGTATTCGAGGGGGAATGGCAGGCATGAGCGACCAGCTTCAAGACAAGCACGGGGACAAGCTGGGCGCGCACGAAGTGGCCACCTGGCTGCGGCGCCATCCCGGTTTCCTCAAGCAGTTCCCGGACCTGGCCCTGAGCCTGGTGGTGCCACGCGACGACGGCCGCACCGCCTCGCTGGCCAGCTACCAGCTGGAAGTGCTGCGCGACAAGAACCGCGAGCTGTCGCGGCGGTTGGCGGAGCTGTCCGGCAATGCGCAGGACAACGAACGGCTGGCGGTGCGCACGCACCAGCTGACCCTGTCGCTGATGCGCCAGGAGAACTACGCCGACACCCTGCGGGCGATGGCCGCCTCGCTGAACGAGGATTTCAACGGCGACCTGGTGCGGATCGTCTCGTTCCGCCCGGTGGCCGGCATGGAAGACGCCGAGTGGCTGCAGGTGCGCGGCGAGGGCGAGCCGGAACTGGCGCCGTTCCGCGACGCGCTGCGCGACGGCGAGCCGCTGTGCGGCCGCCTGCAGGCGGAGAAGAACGCCGTGCTCTACGGCGTGCGCCAGGAGGAAGTTCAGTCCAGCGCGCTGCTGGCGCTGACCGGCGTGGGCCTGGTCGCGGTCGGCAGCCACGACCCCAATCGCTTCTACCCGGGCATGGGCACGCTGTTCCTGCGGATGATGGGCGAGGCGCTGGTGGTGGCGCTGGAGCGCTTCGCGGACTGACCTGGGGTGCGGGCGCGACGATGCGCCGGCCGCGCCGGTCGCCGCCGATGACCGTTTGCGCGCATCATGCGTCCATGCGCGACGGCCACTGCCACCGATGAACGGCATCGACGATTTCCTCGAGCACCTGCGCGTGGAGCGGGCGATGTCCGCCAACACGCTCGATGCCTATCGCCGCGACCTGGATGCGCTGAGCGGCTGGGCCCAGGCGCAGGGCGCCGGTGCGCCGGCGCAGCTGCACAGTCCGCACCTGCGCGAATTCGTGGCTTCCGAACACCGGCGCGGCCTGGCGCCCAAGAGCCTGCAGCGGCGCCTGTCGGCCTGCCGCAGCTACTACGCCTGGCTGCTGCGCAACGGCGTGATCCCGGCCAGTCCCGCCGCCGGCCTGCGCGCGCCGAAAGCGCCGCGGAAGTTGCCGCAGGTGCTGGACGTGGACGAAGCGGTGCGGCTGGTCGAAGTACCGACCGACGCGCCGCTGGGACTGCGCGATCGCGCGCTGCTGGAGCTGTTCTATTCCTCCGGGTTGCGACTGAGCGAACTGTGTGCGCTGCGCTGGCGCGACCTGCAGCTGGACGTGGGCCTGGTCACGGTGCTGGGCAAGGGTTCAAAGCAGCGCAGCGTGCCGGTCGGCTCGCATGCGCGTCGTGCGTTGGCGGAATGGCGCGCATCCACCGGCGCCGATGAGGATGCATTCGTGTTTCCCGGTCGCGGCGGCGGACCGATCGGACAGCGCGCCGTGCAGATACGCATCCGCCAGCTGGCCGCGCGCCAGGGCCTGTTCAAGCATGTCCACCCCCACATGCTGCGGCACAGTTTCGCCAGCCACGTGCTCGAATCGTCCGGCGACCTGCGTGGCGTGCAGGAACTGCTCGGCCACGCCGACATCGCCACCACCCAGATCTACACGCACCTGGATTTCCAGCACCTGGCCAAGGTCTACGACGCGGCCCATCCGCGCGCCAAGCGCAAGCGCGGCGGTTGAACGGTTGCCAGCGTGCGATCGCGCTTCGCGGCGCGATCCAGTGCGATGTCCGGATCCGGCGAGTACGGCTGCACACGTCTTGCGAAACTCCATGCCCTTCCCCTAGCGAAGGGTCAGCGCATGTCATCGTTCCGCCTGGTCGGCCTGGAGCCGGCGCCGTTCGAACCGCTTTTCCTCCTCGACGACGCGCAGCTGGCCACACGCGGCATGGCGCGTCGCATCGCCGATGCCGACCGAGGCTTCCCGTGCCGTGTCAGCCTGGAGGACGCGCGCCGTGGCGAGGAGCTGCTGTTGCTGGATCACGAACACCTGTCGGCAAACTCGCCGTATCGCGCGTCCGGGCCGATCTTCATCCGTCGCGACGCACGTCGCCGCGTGCTGGCGCCGGGCCAGGTGCCGCCGTATGTGGCCAGCCGGCTGATCTCGCTGCGCGCCTACGACCGGGCGCACTTCATGGTCGATGCGCAGGTGTGCGAGGGTGGCGTGGCCGGCGCCTGGCTGGAGGCTGCGTTCGCGCGATGGGAGGTGGCTTATGTCCATCTGCACAATGCCCGTCCGGGTTGCTATTCCTGTCTGGCCGAGCGGATCTGAACCGGCGCGCCATGGCGCAGGCATGACGGAGGCTTGATCGTGGCCGGGGCTGTCCCCATGTCCGGAAGACAGCATCCGGAGGCCGCATGGACCCCAGCCAGAATCCCAATGTTTTCCACGCCACCACGATCGTCTGCGTCCGACGCGGCGACAAGGTGGCCATCGCCGGCGACGGCCAGGTCACCCTCGGCCACACGGTGATGAAGGGCAATGCGCGCAAGGTGCGACGGCTGGGGCGCGACGGCCAGGTGCTGGCCGGTTTCGCCGGTGCGGCAGCCGATGCGTTCACCCTGTTCGAACTGTTCGAAGCCAAGCTCGAAAAGCACGGCCAGCTCACCCGCGCTGCGGTCGAACTGGCCAAGGATTGGCGCACCGAGCGTCGCCTGGGCAAGCTCGAAGCGCTGCTGGCGGTGGCCGATCGCGAAACCTCGCTGATCATCAGCGGCACCGGCGACGTGATCGAGCCGGAGGACGGCATCATCGCCATTGGCTCTGGCGGCAGCTACGCGCTGTCGGCCGCCCGCGCGCTGCTCGCGCACACCCAACTCGACGCCAAGACCATAGCGACCGAATCGATCGGCATCGCCGGCGACATCTGCATCTACACCAACCGCAACGTCGTGGTCGAAGAACTCTGAGGACGCGACAGCGCATTCGCGCTGTCATCCCATAACCGCCTGCGTGAATCGCAGGCCTTCATTCGAGATTCCACGTTCCGCAGCGGCCGCCCCTGACCCGGGGGCTCCCCACCAGTGAGCACATCCATGTCGCACAATTTCGATAACACCTCCGCCACGATGACCCCGCGCGAGATCGTGCAGGAGCTCGACCGCCACATCGTCGGCCAGCAATCGGCCAAGCGCGCGGTCGCCATCGCCCTGCGCAACCGCTGGCGGCGCATGCAGCTGGAGCCGGAGCTGCGCAACGAAGTGATGCCGAAGAACATCCTGATGATCGGCCCCACCGGCGTGGGCAAGACCGAGATCGCGCGCCGCCTGGCGACGCTGGCCAACGCGCCGTTCGTCAAGGTCGAGGCCACCCGCTTCACCGAGGTCGGCTACGTGGGCAAGGACGTGGAGCAGATCGTGCGCGACCTGGCCGACACCGCGGTGAAGATGTACCGCGAGCAGGCCAAGGTGAAGGTGCGCCTGCAGGCCGAGGAGCGCGCCGAGGAGCGCATCCTCGATGCGCTGCTGCCGCGCCGCGCGCCGTCGATGGGTTTCGATCCGACCGCGCGCGCGGAAGTGCAGGTGTCCGGTCCGGAAGATTCGACCCGGGCCAAGTTCCGCAAGATGCTGCGTGCCGGCGAACTGGACGAGCGCGAGATCGAGCTGGAGCTGGCCGCCAATGCCGGCGTGGACATCATGACCCCGCCGGGCATGGAGGAGATGGGCCAGCAGCTGCGGCAGATGTTCGCCAACATCGGTGGCGACAAGACCCAGAAGCGTACCGTCTCGATCAAGGCCGCCCGTCCGCTGCTGATCGAGGAAGAGGCCGGCCGTCTGGTCAACGAGGAAGACATCCGCGCCCAGGCGATCGAAGCCTGCGAGCAGCACGGCATCGTCTTCATCGACGAGATCGACAAGGTCGCCAAGCGCGGCGATTCCAACTCGTCGGGCGGCGACGTCAGCCGCGAGGGCGTGCAGCGCGACCTGCTGCCGCTGGTGGAAGGCTCCAACGTCTCCACCAAGTACGGTACGGTGAAGACCGACCACATCCTGTTCATCGCCTCCGGCGCGTTCCACCTGGCCAAGCCGAGCGACCTGATCCCCGAACTGCAGGGCCGTTTCCCGATCCGCGTGGAACTGTCGGCGCTGAGCAAGGGCGATTTCGTCCGCATCCTCACCGAACCCAAGGCCGCGCTGACCCGCCAGTACGTGGAGCTGATGGCGACCGAGGGCGTGACCCTGGCGTTCGCGCCCGAAGCGGTCGAGCGGCTGGCCGAGATCGCCGCCCAGGTCAACGAGCGCCAGGAGAACATCGGCGCCCGTCGCCTGCACACCGTGCTCGAGCGGCTGCTCGACACGCTCAGCTACGAAGCCCCCGATCGCGATGGCCAGTCGGTCGCGGTCGATCGCGCCTACGTCGACGCGCACCTGGGCGAGCTGGTCCAGGATCCGGACCTGAGCCGCTACATCCTCTGATCGGCGCGCGCGGATCGATGCAACCCGCGCCCGCATGACGGGCGCGGGCTGGCGATGGAACTCAGGCCGCGGCCGGCAAGCGCCGCGAGCGGCGGATGCGCAGCGCCTGGATCGCCGCACCGACCAGGTAGACCAGGAAGCCGATGCCGACCAGAGCCTTGAGCGTGGGGTCTTCCGGCCCGCTGAAGGCCGGGTTGCCCAGCGGCAGGCGCGTGCCGGTTTCGGTCAGTCCCGGGATCAGGTGGAAGAACAGGGTCAGCGAGTAACCCAGCACCGCGACGTAGCGGGCCAGGCCACGGCCGCGCTTTTCGGCCAGCCAGGCGACCAGCAGCACCACCAGGGTCAGGATCGACAGCACGTGCGGCGGGCCGAAGCCACCATGGCGGAAGATGAAAAGACCGGTGACGCTGGTGGCCGCGGTGAACAGCACGTAGGCCAGGCCTGGTCGGGTGGCGGTGCCGATTTCGCCGAAGCGGACCAGGGCGACGATGCCGGCGACGACCGCGACGATTCCCAGTGCGGTGTGGATGGCGCCGAGGATGGACAGGTTGAACAGCTCGAGCATGGCGGACCTCTCAGGCATGGGGCGGAGGGAGGTGGAGCGCGTCGTGCGGTGTTCGTTTGAAGCCGAGCGTGTGCCGCGTACGCAGCTGGGCGGCAGGATGACCTGACAGCGGTTTGACTGGACAGCAGCACGGCCGGGCCGCTGTTGGCGGACCGGCCGATGTGATCGTCAAGCGTGCCGCGTCCCCTGCGGCGGCGACCAGCCTACTCCTCGCCGATGTCCTCGTGCCACACGCCCGGATTGGCGGCGATCCAGTCGCCCAGCATCGCGATGCATTCCGGATCGGCCAGGTCGACGACCTGCACGCCGTTCTCGCGCAGCCACTCGTGGCCGCCGCAGAAGTTGGCCGACTCGCCCATCACCACCGTGCCGATGCCGAACTGGCGGACCAGCCCGCTGCAGTACCAGCACGGCGACAGCGTGGTGACCATGATCGTGTCGCGGTAGGAGCGCTGGCGTCCGGCCTTGCGGAACGCGTCGGTCTCGCCATGCACGGAGGGGTCGCCTTCCTGCACGCGGCGGTTGTGGCCGCGGCCGAGCAGGGTGCCGTCGCGGGAGAACAGCGCCGCGCCGATGGGGATGCCGCCCTCGGCCAGGCCCTGGCGGGCCTCTTCGACGGCGACGGCGAGCATGGCGCGGTAATCGGGAGCGTTCATGGCGGCAGGGTGGGGGTGGGGCCGCCAGTCTGCCGGTTCGATCGCGGCCATGCACGGCAATCCCCATGGATGGAGGGCGTCGCGGCGGTGCCGGTGCCATAATCGGCGCATGAGCCACGCCCACGACAAGTCCTCCCCGTACGAAAGCGGCACCACCCACTTCGGCTTCCGCGATGTCCCGGCCGGTGACAAGCAGAAGCTGGTCGGCGAGGTCTTCACCTCGGTCGCCGGCAAGTACGACCTGATGAACGACCTGATGAGCCTGGGCATCCACCGGGCCTGGAAGCGCTATTTCGTCGCGACCTGCCAGGTCAAGCCGGGCGACCGGGTGCTGGACCTGGCCGGCGGCACCGGCGACATCGCCGCGCTGCTCAAGCCGCGGGTGGGCGACACCGGCACGATCGTGCTGGGCGACATCAATGCCGGCATGCTCTCGGTCGGCCGCGACCGGCTGACCGATCGTGGCCTGGTCGCCGGCCTGGACTACGTGCAGTGCAATGCCGAGAAGCTGCCGTTCCCGGATGCCAGCTTCGACCTGGTGACCATGGCCTTCGGCCTGCGCAACGTCACCGACAAGGAAGCCGCGCTGCGCGAGATCGCGCGGGTGCTGCGCGTGGGCGGGCAGGCGCGCGTGCTGGAGTTCTCCGAAGTGCAGGCGCAGTGGTTCAAGCCGATCTACGACTTCCATTCGTTCAAGGTGCTGCCCAAGCTGGGCAGCCTGTTCGCCGGCGATCCGGGCAGCTACCAGTACCTGGCCGAGAGCATCCGCAAGCACCCGCCGCAGACCCAGCTGCGCACGATGATGGAAGAGGCCGGGCTGTCGCGCTGCGGCTACGTCAATCTCAGCGGCGGCATCGTCGCGGTGCATACCGGCTACAGGATCTGAAGGCAGGGTGCCGCCGGACGGCGGCACCTTCGACTTCGCAGGGATCGGGCCTCCAGGGCCGGCACGGCCGTGACCGCTGTGGGAAGCGCAGGCCCGGCCTGGCTTGCCGGGGCAGGGCGGGCCGGCGACGCTCTGCCCCGTCCATACGGCAGGCGCCAGCCTTTCACGTTGGGAACCGTGCGATGACGCCGCCTGGTCCGGCCGGGACACGCCGCCGCATGGCGCGGTTTAAACTGGGCGCTTCCCCTGTTCCGGGTTCCACCCCTCGCATGCGCCTTTCCCTCCTGTTCTCCCTTGCCATGATCGCCGCCGCCAGCGGCTGTTCGGGCGACAAGGCCGGCCCGGCCGACGCCCAGCCCGCCGCCAAGCCGGCCAAGGCCGCTGCGGTCTCCGAGCGCCGCCACGACGAAAGCTCCTACGCACAGCCCGAGAAGGTCCGGATCACCGACCTGGCCCTGGACCTGGCCCTGGACTTCGACCAGAAGCAGCTCGCCGGCACGGCCACCTACACCCTGGATTGGACCGACCCGAAGGCCACCCAGCTGGTGCTCGACACCCGCGAGCTGACCATCCAGAAGGTCGAAGGCGAGGCCGACGGCGCCTGGGCGCCGCTGCAGTTCGCCCTGGCCGACGCCGACCCGGTGTTCGGCAGCAAGCTGACCATCGAAGCGCCGCAGCGCAATCCGCAGGTCCGCATCACCTACCACACCGCGCCGACCGCCTCGGGCCTGCAGTGGCTTGAGCCGTCGATGACCGAGGGCAAGCAGCTGCCCTTCATGTTCAGCCAGTCGCAGGCGATCCACGCGCGCAGCTGGGTGCCGTTGCAGGACACCCCGAGCGTTCGCTTCACCTACAGCGCGCACGTGACCAGCCGTCCGGACGTGATGGTGCTGATGAGCGCCGACAACGATCCCAATGCCGCGCGCGATGGCGACTACACGTTCAAGATGCCGCAGCCGATCCCGTCGTACCTGCTGGCCATTGCCGCCGGCGACCTGGTGTTCAAGCCGATCTCCGAGCGCAGCGGCGTGTGGGCCGAGCCGTCGATGGTCGAGCGCGCCACGGCCGAGTTCGCCGACACCGAGCAGATGATCGCCGCCACCGAGCAGCTGTACGGCCCGTACCGCTGGGAGCGCTACGACATGCTGGTGCTGCCGCCGTCGTTCCCGTTCGGCGGCATGGAGAACCCGCGCCTGAGCTTCATCACCCCCACGGTGATCGTCGGCGACAAGTCGCTGGTCTCGCTGATCGCCCATGAGCTGGCGCACAGCTGGTCGGGCAACCTGGTGACCAACGCCAGCTGGAAGGACATCTGGCTCAACGAAGGCTTCACCACCTACGTGCAGGGCCGCATCACCGAGTCGCTGTACGGCACCGAGATGGCCGAGATGGAGCGCCAGATCGACCAGGCCGGAGTGAAGAAGGACATGGCCGGCATGAGTCCGGCCGACCAGGCGCTGAAGCTGCCGCCGCTGACCGAGCGCGATCCGGACGAGGCGCTGAGCGAGGTGGCCTACGTCAAGGGTTCGTGGTTCCTGCAGTTCCTGGAGCAGCGCTTCGGCCGCGAGGTGTTCGATCCCTTCCTGCGCGGCTGGTTCGACGACCACGCCTTCCAGAGCGCGGACAGCGACCAGTTCGTCGAGTACCTGAAGAAGAACCTGCTGCCCAAGAACCCCAATGCGGTGCGCCCGGAAGAACTGGATGCATGGCTCAACCAGCCCGGCATCCCGGTGTTCGCACCGCAGGCGCAGTCGCGCACGTTCTCCAACGTGGACACCGCGCGCATTGCCTGGCGCGGCAGCGCGCTGCTGCCCAACGCGCAGATCACCGACGAGTGGGGCACCCAGGCCTGGGTGCACTTCCTGGAAGGCATGGGCGACAGGCTCAAGCCCGAACAGCTGGCCCAGCTCGACGCCGCCTACAAGTTCACCGGCACGGCCAATGGCGAGATCGCCATGCGCTGGTATCCGCTGGCACTGCGCAGCGGTTACCTGGAAGCGCGCCCGGCCGCGGGCGAATTCATCGAGCGCGTCGGCCGCCGCAAGCTGATCATGCCGATCTACGAGGAACTGGTGAAAACGCCGGACGGCCTGGCTTTCGCGCATGAAGCGTTCGCCCGCGCCCGCCCGGGCTACCACCCGATCACCACCGCTTCGGTCGAAGCGCTGCTGCAGAGGGCCGACAAGGCCGCTGCCGCGGCGGCTCCGACGGCGCCGGTGCCGGCAACCGACACGCCGGCCGCCGCGCCGGCCGAACAGCCGCCGCAGCCGTAACCGATCCATGCGCGCCGGCTCGACCGGCGCGCTTCTTTTCCGCATCCGTCAAGGAGCGCGTCGATGCAACGGACCCATTCCCGCCTGGCGCTGTCGGCGCTGATCTGCGGCGCCATGCTGCTCACCACCGCCTGCACCGACCGCGAGGCTCAACGCCAGGCGCAGGCCGCCGCCGAGGCGCAGGCCAGGGAACAGGCCGCCGCCAAGCTGCAGGGCGAATACGACGCGGCCGTGGCCGCCAACAACTGGGAGCTGGCGCGCGTGCACGGCGCCGCGCTGCTGGCCCAGTACCCGGGCACGCCGGCCGCTGCGGCGGTCGAACCGGCGTTGGCCGAGGTCACCGCCAAGGCCGAGGCCGCGCGCGAACAGCGCCGTGTGGCTGCGCTGTGGAACTACGCACGCGTGGCCGCCGGCAAGGGCGAGCAGCGCTCGGCGGCGATCTTCAGCAAGGAACCGGTCGATACCGGTGGCGGCGCGCCGGCCACGGTGCAGCTGGTGATCCGCGACCATCCGGAATGGAAGCGCAGCGCCTACCTGGTGCTGCAGGGCGGCGACTTCGACTGCTACGGCGGCTGCAAGATCAAGATCGCCTTCGACGACGCGGCGGCCAAGCCGGTGTCGGCCTGGCGGCCGAAGACCGACGAGGCCATCGCGATGTTCATCGAGGACTACCGCGGCCTGTGGAAGCAGATGCGCAAGGCGCAGGTGCTGCGGATCGACTTTCCGGTGAAGGCCGGCGGCACCCGCACCGCGGTGTTCGAGGTCGGTGGCCTGGACGGCGACCAGATGCCGGGTTGGGACTGATCGATCCGGCCTTGAAGGCGGCGGCGTGAACTTCGATTACCTGGTCGTCGCGGTGGTCAGCGCGCTGGCCATTGCCCTGCACGTGGTCCTGTTCGTGCTGTTCCGGCGGTGGATGGACCGCGACCTGGCCTTGTCGATGGCCGGGCAGGATGAGCGCAAGCGGGAATGGATGCTCGGCCAGCTGGCGCGTGCGCGGCGCGAGGGCGTGCGCCGTCGCGACCTGCCCGCATGGCTGGCGCAGACCGCCGGGCAGTACATCGTGTAAGCGATACCGACACGTGGCATCGCCTGCTTGGTGTCCCGAATCGGACCGTCAACCCGAGGCACTTGCCTTCGGCGTCGCCTGCTGGGCCTTGAGGTAGGCCTGGCATCCGGCGGTGAACTCCGGCGAGGGCGATTCGCAGGCCTGTGCGTCGGTGATGCGGTTTTCTGCCGCCCACTGCCGGCCGGCGTCGGCGCAGCCTTGGCCGCAGCTGCTGGCGACGCGGTCGTTCTTGATGTTGGACTTGGTCTTGATCTTCTGGTCGGCCAGGGCGGTGGTCGCCAGTGGCAGGAGCAGCAGCAGGCTTGCGGCGGCAATGCGGTGCGCGTGCATGGGTGTCCCCCGTCAGGTGGGCCGATGCTGGCCCCCGGGGTCGGGCCCGTCAAGAAGCGGGCCCATCAGGATCGGACGCGCCCGGGATCGGCAGGGCCGGCTATCCGATAGAGCCTGGCCTGCCTGCGCGCCTGATGTCCGACCCGGGGCCCGGAGCGAGCCCGCTCCCCGGGATTGGCGCCCCTGGCGCCCTCAGCTCAGCGAATAGCCGAACTGCTGCTTGAACTGCTCGTTGAACCCGTCGAAATCGAAGCGCTGGTTCTGCGTGCCCGGGTGTTCGACCTTCAGCGCGCCCATGAGGTTGCCCATGCGGCCGACGGTGAGCCAGTCGTAGCCCTTCTCGATGCCGAAGATCAGGCCGGCGCGGAACGCGTCGCCGCAGCCGGTCGGGTCGGTGACCCTGCGCTCGTGGGCCGGCGGGATGTCGTAGGTCTTGTCCGGGGTGTGCACCAGCGCGCCCTTGGGGCCCTGGGTGGCGATGTAGGCCTTCACCCGGCTGACGATCTCCTTCTCGGTCCAGCCGGTGCGTTCCTGCAGCAGGTTGGATTCGTAGTCGTTGACCGTGACGTAGTCGGCCAGCTCGATGAAATCGCGCAGTTCCTGGCCGTTGAACAGCGGCATGGCCTGGCCCGGGTCGAAAATGAACGGGATTCCGCCCTCGGCGAATTCGCGTGCGTTCTGCAGCATGCCCTCTCGCCCGTCCGGGCTGACGATGCCGAAGGTGACCCCGGCCACGTCCTTCACGTGGTTCTCGTAGCTGCGCATCATCGCCCCCGGATGGAAGGCGGTGATCTGGTTGTTGTCGTGGTCGGTGGTGATGAAGGCCTGGGGGGTGAACAGCTCGTCGATCACCTTGATCTGGTCCAGGCGGATGCCCTGTTCCTCGAAATGCGCCTGGTACGGGCCGAAATCCTGGCCGACGGTGGCCATGGGCACCGGTTCGCCGCCCAGCAGCTTGAGGTTGTAGGCGATGTTGCCGGCGCAGCCGCCGAACTCGCGGCGCATCCGCGGCACCAGGAACGAGACGTTCAGGATGTGGACCTTGTCCGGCAGGATGTGGTTCTTGAACTGGTCCGGGAACACCATGATGGTGTCGTAGGCAAGGGAACCACAGATCAGGGTGGACATCGTCTGGCTGCTCGGGAGGCCCGGTGGCGGGCGAAAAGGGCACGTACGGCGGGCGTTCGGGACGCGGCGCATCCCGGCACCTTGGCGCCGCGGTGCAAAGGTTACCGGCTGCATCCCGGCGCGGCCAGCCCGCAGGCGCCGGCCGGTTCCCGTCCGGGGCATGAAGAGCGCGGCGAAAGCCGCATTTTTCCGGCGTTTGTTCCTTGCCCGGGCCCGGTACCGTTGTTAGGCTACCGGACTTCGTTTCTGCCCAAATTTTCGCCACCGTCGCCGCCCCCGCCGCGACGGTAGCCGGGCCACTCCGTCGCCCCCCACGCCAGACCCCAGGACCGCCTCCCCCGATGTTCAAGAAGCTCCGCGGCATGTTCTCCAATGACCTGTCCATCGACCTGGGCACGGCCAACACCCTGATCTACGTGCGCGGCCAGGGCATCGTGCTGAACGAGCCGTCGGTGGTCGCCGTGCGCCAGGACCGCGCCATCGGCGGTACCCGCTCGGTCGCGGCGGTCGGCGCGGAGGCCAAGCAGATGCTCGGCCGTACCCCCGGCAACATCACCACCATCCGCCCGATGAAGGACGGCGTCATCGCCGACTTCACCTACACCGAGGCGATGCTCAAGCACTTCATCAAGAAGGTGCACAAGTCGCGCTTCCTGCGCCCGAGCCCGCGCGTGCTGGTCTGCGTGCCGGCCGGTTCGACCCAGGTCGAGCGCCGCGCGATCAAGGAGTCGGCCGAGGAGGCGGGTGCCCGCGACGTGTACCTGATCGAGGAGCCGATGGCCGCGGCGATCGGCGCCGGCATGCCGGTATCCGAGGCGCGCGGCTCGATGGTCATCGACATCGGCGGCGGCACCACCGAGGTGGCGGTCATCTCGCTGAACGGCATCGTCTATTCCGCTTCGGTGCGCATCGGCGGCGACCGCTTCGACGAGGCGATCACCAATTACGTGCGCCGCAACCACGGCATGCTGATCGGCGAAGCCACCGCCGAGCGGATCAAGGTCGAGCTGGGCTGCGCCTACCCGCAGACGGTGGTGCACGAGATGGAGATCTCCGGCCGCAACCTCGCCGAGGGCGTGCCGAAGATGATCAAGATCAACTCCAACGAGGTGCTCGAGGCGCTGCACGAGCCGCTGGCCGGCATCGTCTCGGCGGTCAAGCTGGCGCTGGAGCAGACTCCGCCGGAGCTGTGCGCCGACGTGGCCGAACGCGGCATCGTCCTGACCGGCGGCGGCGCGCTGCTGAGCGACCTGGACAAGCTGATTTCCGAGGAGACCGGCCTGCACGTGCAGGTCGCCGACGATCCGCTGACCTGCGTGGCCCGCGGTGGCGGTCGTGCGCTGGAAATGGTCGACATGCACGGTAACGAGTTCTTCGCGCCGGACTGACCGACGCCATGATGGTGCCGCCGCGGCGCGGCACCGGCGGGCACAGTCCCGCCTCCGCCGCCATACTGCCCCCCTCGCCGCCGCGACCCTGACCGACTTCCGTGTCGTCCTACCCCGGACCTGCCGCCGCCGCCCGCCCAGGTGACACCGCCGGAACGCTGCGGCTGTTGGCGTACCTGGCGTTGGCCATCACCCTGCTGGTCCTGGACCATCGTGGCGGCTGGCTGCGCCAGGCGCGCGCCCAGGCCAGCCTGCTGGCGCAGCCGGTGTGGGCGCTGGCCGGCCTGCCCGGGCGCCTGGGCGGAGATCTCAAGGACGGACTGGCCTCGCGCGAGGCGCTGCTCGATGAAAACCGGCAGCTGCGCAACGACCTGCTGCTGGCCAACGCGCGCCTGACCCGCCTGCGCAACGCGGCCATCGACAACGCCCAGCTGCGCGACCTGCTCGGCGTGGTCGAACGCGGTGGCCTGGACGTGCAGCTGGTGCCGATCCTGGACATCGACCTGGCGCCATCGCGGCAGCGGCTGGTGCTGGCCGCCGGCGGCCGCGAGGGCGTGCACCTGGGCCAGACCGTGATCGACGCCGGTGGCCTGCTCGGCCAGGTGGTCGAAGTCACGCCGCTGCATTCGACCGTGCTGCTGCTGACCGATCCGGACCACGCGGTGCCGGTGATGATCGCGCGCAACGGCGTGCGCCTGATCGCCTACGGCGGCGGCGACCGCCTGGAGCTGCGCGACGTGCCGCTCAACCGCGACGTGCAGGTGGGCGACACGCTGGTGACCTCGGGCCTGGGCGGGCGTTTTCCGCCGGGCTTCCCGGTGGCCACGATCAAGGCGCTGCGCCCGGACGAGAGCCAGGCGTTCCTGGTCGGCGAGCTGACCCCCGCTGCGCAGCTGGATCGTGGCCGCGACGTGCTGCTGCTGCGCGCCGGTTCGCCGCCGTTGCCGGCCGGTGCCGGCGGTCCGGCAGTCTCGGCCGCGGGCGGGCCGCCGGCAGCGATGCCGGCGTCTGCCAATGCGCCGGCGAACGCGGAAGCGACCACGCCTTCGACCGCGCCGTCGAGCACTCCGTCGAGCGCTCCGGTGCGTCCGGCGCCGTCGCCGTCAACGGATGGCGCCGCTGCGCCGGCTTCGTCGCGGCCGACGCCGCCGGCAGCCTCGCCAACGCCGCCCGCCCCGGCACCGGGTGCGCAATCCACGCGTGAACAGCCGGCCAGTCCGCCCACGCAGGAGACGCCGCGATGAGCCGCCTGCGCGATGGCGGCTGGATCCTGCCGGCGAGCCTGTGCCTGGCCTTGCTGCTGGGCCTGCTGCCGCTGCCGGAAACGCTGCAGCCGCTGCGTCCCTATTGGCTGGCCCTGGTGCTGGCCTACTGGGTGATCGAAGCGCCGTCGCGGGCCGGACTGGGCCTGGCGTTCTGCGTGGGCCTGGCCGCCGACGTGATCTATGGCGGCCTGCTGGGCGAGCAGGCGCTGCGGCTGGTGATCATGGCTTTCATCCTGCAGCGCTTCCGCGCGCGGCTGCGCTTCTTCCCGCTGTCGCAGCAGGCGCTGGCGATCGGCGCGCTGCTGCTCAACGACCGCATCGTCAGCGCCGCCATCCACCTGGCGCTGGGCCAGCCGACGGTGCCCTGGCATTACTGGTGGGCGCCGCTGCTGGGCATGCTGCTGTGGCCGCCGCTGTTCCTGCTGCTGGACGCGCTGCGTCTGGGTCGCCGTGGCAACTGAGCCGTGAACAGCCGTCGTCCGATCAAGAATCCGCACGCGGAGGCCGAGCAGTTCCGCCGCCGCGCCGCGATCGGTTTCATCGCCGTGGCCCTGGCGCTGCTGGGCCTGGGCGCGTGGTACTTCCGCCTGCAGGTGCTGCAGCACGCCGATTACGCCACCCGCTCGGAAGCCAACCGCATCCGCCCCAAGCCGGTGGTGCCGGCGCGCGGCATGATCTACGACCGCAAGGGCCGGCTGCTGGCCGAGAACCTGCCGGCGTTCCGCCTGGACGTCACCCCCGACAAGGCCGGCGACCTGGACAAGCTGCTGGGCGAGCTGGGCCAGGTGATCCCGTTGAGCGAGGACGAAATCGCGCACTTCCGGCGCGAGCGCAAGGTCGGCCGCGGCTTCCTGCCGATCACCCTGAAGCTGCGCCTGAGCGACGAGGAGATGGCCGCGTTCGCGGTCAACCGCTGGCGCTTCCCGGGCGTGGAACTGCAGCCTTACCTGACCCGGCATTACCCGTACGGCGATCTGTTCGCGCACGTGATCGGCTATGTCGGTCGCGTCGACGAAGACGACCTGGCCAAGCTGGGCGAGGGTGGCGCTGCGCTGAGCCATATCGGCAAGACCGGCGTGGAGCGCGCCTACGAAGACGTGCTGCGCGGCCAGGTCGGTTACGAGCAGATCGAGACCAATGTGCAGGGCCGCGCGCTGCGCACCGTCGGCCGCGTGCCGGCGCGACCGGGCGCGGACCTGCGCCTGTCGATCGACGCCGAACTGCAGCGCGCCGCGGTGGCCGCGTTCGGCGAACTGGAAGGTACGGCGGTGGCGATGGATCCGCGCACCGGTGAGATCCTGGCGCTGGTGAGCCTGCCCTCGTACGACGCCAACCTGTTCGTCAACGGCATCTCGCACGCCGACTACCAGGCGTTGACGGAAAACCCCTCGCGGCCGCAGTTCAACCGCGCCGTGCTCGGCGGCGTGGCGCCGGGATCCACGCTCAAGCCGTTCCTGGCGCTGGCCGGCCTGGACAGCGGCACCCGCCGGCCCGAGGACCGCACCCTGTCCACCGGCATGTTCTACCTGCCCGGCACGCGCCGCGGCTGGGGCGATTCGCACCGCGGCGGCCACGGCTGGACCGATGCGCGCAAGTCGATCGCCGATTCGGTCAACACGTACTACTACCAGCTCGCGCTGGACATGGGCATCGCCAAGATCGACCAGTACCTGAGCAGCTATGGCTTCGGCCAGCCCAGCGGCGTGGACCTGTCCGGCGAGAACACCGGGATCCTGCCCAACCCGGCCTGGAAGCAGAAGAACCGCAAGGAGCGCTGGTATCCGGGCGATACGGTCAACATCGCCATCGGCCAGGGCGACTGGAAAGTGACGCCGCTGCAGATGGTGCGCGGCACCGGCGCGCTGGCCGATGGCGGCCGCCTGCGCTTGCCGCACCTGGTGCAGGCGCGGCGCGATCGTTTCGATGCACCGTGGGCACCGCTGCCGCAGCCGGCCCCGAAGCAGATCAGCGACAGCCCGGGCGACCTTCAGGTGGTGCGCGAGGGCATGGTCATGACCGTGCACGGACCGGGCGGCACCGCGCGCGCGATCGGTGCCGGCTCGCCGTACCTGATCGCGGGCAAGACCGGCACCGCGCAGGTGGTCAGCCGCCGCGGCACGGCCGCGGTCGATCCGCGCAGCCTGCCGATGCACCTGCGCCATCGCGCGCTGTTCATCGGCTACGCGCCGGCCAACGATCCGCAGATCGCGGTGGCGGTGGCGGTGGAAGGCGGCGGCTACGGCGGCAGTACCGCTGCGCCGATCGCCAAGGCGATCTTCGATGCGTGGTTGCTGGGCAAGCTGCCCGCCGGGCTGGAGCCGATCGACGGGCCCAAGGTGCCGGCGCCGGCGTGCGCACCGGAGGATGCCGCCTGCCTGCAGGCGCAACCGGCCGTCGCGACACCCGCGCAGGCATCGGCGATGGACGCGCGCGTGCTGGTCGATCGGTCTGCATCGCCGGCGGTCGCTGGTGAGGGAGCTCCCGGCGAGGGAGCGCCCAGCGCTCCCGCGAGCCCGGCGCCGACCGCACCTGTCGTACCGCCGAGCGGTGCAAGCCGAAGCGATAACGCAGACGCGCCGCCGCGCGACGGCGAACAGCCCGCCGACGAAGGCGAGGTGGACCGGTGAGGGATTTCCTGCGCTGGTTGCTGGATATCTTCGGACGCGCCACGCGCACGCTGGACTGGCCGTTGCTGCTGGCGCTGTCGGCGCTGATGGCGTTCGGCCTGGCGGTGCTTTACAGCGCCGGTGGCGCCAGCAACGGGCCGGCACTGATCAAGGCCCAAGGCGCGCGATTCGCCATCGGCCTGCTGGCGATGTGGGCGCTGTCGCGCGTGTCGGTCATCCGCCTGCGCGCCTGGTCGCCTGCCGTGTATCTGCTCTCGATGCTGCCGCTGGTGGCGGTGCTGCTGCTGGGCACCGGCAAGCACGGCCGGCACTGGCTGAACCTGGGCGTGTTCTACCTGCAGCCGTCGGAGCTGCTGAAGATCACCCTGCCGATGATGGTCGCCTGGTACCTGCACAAGCGTCCGCTGCCGCCGCGCATCGACACGGTGCTGGTGGCCGGCGTGCTGATCGCCGTGCCGACCGGGCTGATCCTGCTGCAGCCGGACTTCGGCACCGCGATGCTGATCGCCGCCAGCGGCGTGTTCGCGCTGCTGCTGGCCGGGCTGCCGTGGTGGTGGGTCGGCGTGGCGGTCGGCGGCGTCGCCGCGGTCGCGCCGGTGGCCTGGATCTGGCTGCTGCGGCCATACCAGAAGGACCGCATCCTGACCTTCCTGGAACCCGAACGCGATCCGCTGGGCACCGGCTGGAACATCATCCAGTCCAAGATCGCGATCGGATCCGGCGGGCTGACCGGCAAGGGCTGGGGCGAGGGCAGCCAGTCGCACCTGAACTTCATCCCCGAGCAGACCACCGACTTCGTGTTCGCGGTGCTGAGCGAGGAGTTCGGCTGGATCGGCGTGGCCACGGTGCTGGCGCTGTACCTGTTCGTGATCGGCCGCTGCCTGTGGATCGCGATGGAGGCGCGCGACAGTTATTCGCGCCTGCTCGCCGGTTCGCTGGGCCTGGCGTTCTTCGTCTACGTGCTGGTCAACGGCGGCATGGTCTCCGGCCTGCTGCCGGTGGTGGGCGTGCCGATGCCGCTGCTCAGCTACGGCGGTACGTCGGCGGTGTCGTTGCTGGCCGGCCTGGGCCTGGTGATGGCGGTGCGCTCGCACAAGCCGGTGCATGGCTACCGTTGACGCATCGCCGTCATCGCCGCCGACGCGTGGCTGATTTGTCGCGCGGATGAATGCGGCGAAAAATCCGATGGTTCCGCGTGTTTGCGCACGATGCTACTCTGCCGCCGATGACGAAGCCCGCGCTGACAGGTCTGCTCGCCCTCGTACTCCTCGGCTGCGTGCCGAAGGAGGCCAAGGTGGCCCCGCCACCTCCCGCTTCCAGGGCATCGGCCACGCCGGCCGAGGCCGTGCCTGAAAAGCGCGCGGCGCCCGCGGTGGACCTCACCCCGGTGCCGTTCGAGACCGCGCGCGCCAACTTCATCCGCGACACGTCCGCGCGCTACGGCATCCCGGCCGCGCAGATCGAAGCGACGCTGGCCAAGGCGACGTTCCTGGACAGCGTGGTCACCGCGATGTCGCGCCCGGCCGAACGGGTGAAGCCGTGGAACGAGTACCGGCCGATGTTCATCAGCCAGGCCCGGATCGACGGTGGCCGCGCGTTCCTGGCGCAGAACCGCCAGGCGCTGGACAAGGTGCAGGCCCGCACCGGCGTGCCGGCCGAGCTGATCGTGGCGATCATCGGCGTGGAGACCAGCTACGGCGGCAACACCGGCCGCTATTCGGTGCTCGATGCGCTGTACACGCTGGCGTTCCGCTATCCGCGTAGCGGCGACCCGGCCAAGCTCGAGCGCGAAGTGCGCCGCGAGCTGTTCTTCCGCGATGAGCTGGCGCAGCTGTTCGCGCTGGGCAAGGAAGAGAACCTGGACATCACCACGCTCAAGGGCAGTTACGCCGGGGCGATGGGCATGGGCCAGTTCATGCCGTCCAGCTATCGCGATTTCGCGGTGGACGGCGATGGCGATGGCCGCCGCGACCTGTTCAACAGCCTCGATGACGTGTTCGCCTCGATCGCCAACTACTTCGTGAAGAAGGGCGGCTGGATCGCCAACGCGCCGGTCGCCGTGCCGGCCACGCTCGCGCCCGGGCGCGAGCCGTTCAATCCGGAAGACTGGCTGCCCAGCCATACCCTGGCCGACCTGGCCGCGCGCGGCTACACGCCGCAGCAGCCGGTGCCGGCCGGCGCCACCGCCACGCCGGTGTCGCTGGAAGGCAGCGCCGGCCCGCAGTACTGGCTGGGCTTCCAGAACTACTACGCGATCACCCGCTACAACATCTCCAAGATGTACGCGATGGCCGTGTACCAGCTGTCGCAGGCGATCGCCGGGCGCGAGATCCCGCCGGCATGAGCGCCTGGCCGGCGCGCGCGCTGGTGCTGCTGGCCGTGCTGGCACTGGCCGCCTGCGGCAGCGCGCCGAAGAAGCCGACCGCCTCGGCCGCTTCCGGCAAGCCGGTGGCGGGAACCAAGTCCAAGCCCGCGCCGATGGCCGCGCTGCCTTCCGGCTGCACCGGCAAGTCGCCGTACGCGGCGGCGCAGGAAGATCCGTCCACGCGCGGCGACTACAAGGCCGGCGGCCTGTACAAGCCCGGGGTCAGCGACACCACGCCGGAGTACGTGCCCAACGTGGCCTGCATTCCCGAGCCGCTGGTCACCGACGAGGCGCGTTCGCCGCTGGGCAACCGCTCGCCGTATTCGGTGCTGGGCAAGCAGTACTACGTGATGGACCAGCCCAAGGGCTATGTCGAGCGCGGCACCGCGTCCTATTACGGCGCCAAGTTCCACGGCCGTCGCACCTCCAACCAGGAGGTGTACGACATGTACGCCTTCACCGCCGCGCACAAGACCTTGCCGCTGCCCAGCTTTGCCCGGGTAACCAACCTGGACAACGGCGAGTCGGTGGTGGTGCGGGTCAACGACCGCGGCCCGTTCCATGATGGACGCGTGGTCGACCTGAGCTACGCGGCCGCGGTGAAGCTGGGCATCGTGGCCCGCGGCACCGGCCGGGTGGAGGTGCGTGCACTGCAGCCCGGCGACGACGATGCGCCGCGCCGCGCCGCCACGGCCGCGCGTCGGTCCGAGCCTGCACCTGCACCGGTCCGCGTGGTGGCCACGACCGCGCCGGCCACGCCGGCCACCGGGATGGACCAGCTGGTCCAGGCCCTGCCATCCACCACCGGCCCGGCCGCGAGTGCGCCGGTGTCCGTCGTGGCCGTGGCGCCGACGCCTGCGACCGCCGTAATCCCGGCAAACGCAGGCCAGGCCTGGGCGATGCTGCCGGTGTCGCAGTCAGGTTCGTATGCGCCGGCCGGCGCCGCTCCGGTTCAGGCGTCGACGGGCGTGGCGACCAGCCTTCCCCAATCCACCGGTCCGGCATCCACCGGTCAGGCTTCCACGGGCCCCGAACTGCAGGTCGCCAGCTTCTCCAGCCTGGACAACGCCAAGCGGGCGCTGGACCGGCTGCTGGCCGCGGGGATTTCCGGCGCGCGGCTGGATGACGTGGTCGCCGGCGGCCGGACCTTGTGGCGCCTGCGCGTGGCCCCCGGTGCGGGCGATGCGGCGGAACTTGCCGGCCGGATCGCCGGTCTCGGCTTCGGGACCCCGCAACTGGTCCGTGAATGAACCGGCGTCGCCGGCGCGGCGCGCTTACAATTCCCACCCTCCGCGCGGACGTCGCTTCCGACCGCCGCCATCCATCCCGCCGGCCATCGCGCCGGCCAATGCAGGAGTCCCCATCCGCATGAAGTTCCGCTTTGCCGCCGGCGTGCCCGCCAAGGGTGTGCTCTCCATGGGTGTTTGCGCCACCGCCCTGGCCGCGACGTTCTCGATCGGCCTGGCTTTCGCCCAGGCGCCCGCACCGGCGCCGCAGCCGGCCGCCGCTGCCGCCACACCCGCGACCGTCGCCATTCCCGATGCACCCAAGCCGGCCCAGTCCACCGCCTGGCTGGTGATGGACTACGCGACCGGCCAGGTGCTGGCTGGCGAGAACATCGACATGCGCGTGGAGCCGGCCAGCATCACCAAGGTGATGACCGCCTACGTGATCGCCGCCGAGACCGCCGCCGGCAAGGTCAATCCCGACGACCAGGTGATGATGAGCGAGCGCGCCTGGCGCGAGGGCGGCGCCCGCACCGACGGCAGCTTCAGCGGTTTCCCGGTCAACCAGACCGCGCCCCTGCGCGACATGGAAAAGGGCATGGCGGTGCAGTCCGGCAACGACGCCGCGATCGCCCTGGCCGAACACGTGGCCGGCACGCAGGAGGCCTTCGCCGACCTGATGAACAGCTACGCGGCGAAGATCGGCATGAAGAACAGCCACTTCGTCAACGCGCACGGCCTGTCCGCGCCCGAGCACTTCAGCACCGCGCACGACCTGGCGCTGCTGGGCCAGGCCTTCGTCCGCGACTACCCGGAAACCTACGCGTTCAACAGCGTCAAGGAATTCACGGTCAACGGCATCACCCAGCCCAACCGCAACCTGCTGCTGTGGCGCGACCCGAGCGTGGACGGCATCAAGACCGGCCATCATTCCGGCGCCGGCTACTGCCTGATGAGCTCGGCCAAGCGCGGCGACCAGCGCCTGGTCGCGGTGGTGATGGGCTCCAGCTCCGAGCGCCAGCGCGCCGATGACAGCCTGGCCCTGCTCAACTGGGGCTTCCGCTTCTACGAGACCCACAAGCTGTACGAGCCGGGCAAGCCGGTGGCGCAGCTGAAGGTATGGAAGGGCAAGGCCGACCAGGTGCAGCTGGGCGTGGCCCAGCCGCTGCTGGTGAGCGTGCCGCGCGGCCGCTACGCCGAGCTCAAGCCGTCGATGGAAGTGCCCAAGTCGCTGGTCGCGCCGATCACCGCCGGCCAGGAAATCGGCATGGTCAAGGTGAACCTGGACGGCAAGGTCGTCGCGCAGGCGCCGCTGGTGGCGGTGAGCGCGGTCGAGGAGGCCGGCTTCTTCAAGCGCCTGTGGGATGCGTTCTGGATGTGGTGGGAGTCGGACTGAGACTCCAGCGCTGATAGCGACGACATGCGCGGCCCTTCGGGGCCGCGTTTCGTTTGCGCGCCGGCGTGCGCGGCGGCACGGTCGCGGGAAACGGCGTGGGGTATGCTCCGGCGGCTGCCGCATCAACCGCCTGGATCCGGAGGGGACCGACGTGAGATACCGCCTGCCACGCCTGTGCTGGCTGCTGTTGCTGTACGCCGCCGGCACACTTGCTGCCACGGCCGCTACTGCGGTGGCCGCCGAAGGACCGATGCAGGTCTACACACGCGATACCCATTCGCTGGACGGCGAGTGGAAGGTCATCGTCGATCCCTACGAGAACGGTTACTACAACTACCGCTACCAGCCGTTCGACCAGCAGGCCGATCCGCCCAAGGGCGCGTACTTCCGCGACGCCAAGCCCGATACGCCGACCGACCTGGTCGAGTACGACTTCGATCGCGCCGCCTCGCTGCAGGTACCTGGCGACTGGAACACCCAGGATCCCAAGCTCTACTACTACGAAGGCAGCGTCTGGTACCGCAGGAAGTTCGATGCGCCCGCGCGCAAGGCGTCCGATCGGGTGTTCCTCGAATTCGGCGCGGTCAACTATCGCGCCGACGTGTATCTCAATGGCAAGAAGCTCGGCGTGCACGAGGGCGGGTTCACCCCGTTCCGCTTCGAAGTCACCGACCGGCTGCAGCCGCGCGACAACTCGCTGGTGCTGAAGGTCGACAACAAGCGCCGTGCCGACGGCGTGCCCACGCTCAACACCGACTGGTGGAACTACGGCGGCATCACCCGCCCGGTCGAACTGGTGGTGGTGCCGGAAGTATTCGTCCGCGACTACCAGCTCGCCCTGGTCTCGCTGGCCGACCGCGAAGTCGCCGGCCGCGTGCAGCTGGATGGCGCGCGCGGCGGCGAGAAGGTCAGCGTGGCCATGCCCGAACTGGGCGTGCGCCAGAGCGTGCGCGCCGATGCGAGCGGCCTTGCCGAGTTCCGCTTCCGCGTGCCGGAGGCAAAGCTTTGGTCGCCCGGGCATCCGCAGCTGTACCGGCTGGAGATCGCCAGCGGCGCCGACACGCTGGTCGATCGCGTCGGCCTGCGCACCATCTCCACCCGCGGCAAGCAGCTCCTGCTCAACGGCGAGCCGCTGTTCCTGCGCGGCATCTCGGTGCACGAGGAATACTCGGCCGATGGCGGCGGGCGCGTGCGTGATGCCAAACAGGCGCGGCAGCTGCTGGACTGGGCCCAGTCGCTGGACGCCAACTTCGTCCGCCTCGCCCACTACCCGCACAACGAGCACATGGCCCGGCTGGCCGACGAGATGGGCCTGCTGGTGTGGTCGGAGATCCCGGTCTACTGGACCATCGACTGGACCAACGAAGCGACCTACCGCAACGCCGAAGCGCAGCTGGAGGCGATGATCGGCCGCGACCACAACCGCGCTTCGGTCATCATCTGGTCGCTGGCCAACGAGACTCCGGTATCGGACGCGCGCAATCGCTTCCTGTCGCGCCTTGCCGCGCGCGCCCGCGCGCTGGACGACAGCCGCCTGCTCAGCGCGGCGATGGAAAAGCACTACCGCAGCGACGATCCCGACGTGGCCGTGGTCGAGGATCCGCTGGCCGAGCTGGTCGACCTGGTCAGCTTCAACCAGTACATCGGCTGGTACGACGGCTCGACCGAGAAGATCGACCGCGTGCGCTGGGAGATCCCCTACGACAAGCCGGTGTTCGTCAGCGAATTCGGTGCCGATGCCAGGAAGGGCCTGCATGGCGACGCCGGCGCGATCTGGACCGAGGAATACCAGGAGGACCTGTACCGCCGGACCCTGCGCATGCTCGACGGGATCGACGGCTTCGCCGGTACCTCGCCATGGATCCTGGCCGATTTCCGCTCCCCGCGCCGGCCATTGGCGGGCGTGCAGGACGGCTACAACCGCAAGGGCCTGCTGTCGGAGAAGGGCGAGCCGAAGAAGGCGTTCTACGTGCTGCGCGACTACTACCGGCGCAAGGCGGGCGAGGGCACGCCGTAAAGCGGGGCTTGCCGGCCCCGCAACCGGTCTCCAGAGTCCCTGCGACGCACCCTTGGGTTGCCCCGGAGGCGGACCCATAATGCGGGCATGGAAATCAAATCCGACAACCCCGAACACGGCTTCCAGTTCCCCGGCACCTTCGAGCTCAGCGCGATGGGCAACGCCGACAAGGGCCTGGAGACCGAACTGCCCAAGCTGCTGACCGAGTACGGCGTGGAAGTGCTGGAAGAGAGCATCCAGTGGAAGCACTCGTCCAACGGCAAGTACGTGTCGGTGCGGATCAGCTTCCGCGCCAACAGCCGCGAGCAGTACGACGCCGCCCACCAGGCGCTGCGCGAGCACCCGGAAGTGAAGTGGACGCTGTGAACGCGGCCGCCGCCGACGTGGGCGCCGTGGACACCGGGGCCGCCTGCAAGGTCGCCCCGCCGGTCCGTGCGCCGCTGCCGGCGCAGGTGTTCGACCTGGGCCGCCAGGCCTACGAGCCGGTCTGGCGTGCCATGCAGCGTTTCACCGACACGCGCACCGACGACACCGTCGACGAACTGTGGCTGGTCGAGCACGAGCCGGTGTTCACCCTTGGCCAGGCCGGCAAGCCCGAGCACGTGCTCGCGCCCGGCGACATCCCGGTGCTGCACGTGGACCGCGGCGGCCAGGTGACCTACCACGGCCCCGGCCAGATCGTGCTGTATCCGCTGCTGGACCTGCGCCGCCTGGGCATCGGCGTGCGCGACTACGTGTGCCGGATCGAGCAGGCGATCATCGACACGCTGGACGAATGGAACATCGGCGCCGAGCGCCGCGACGGCGCGCCGGGCGTGTACGTGGGCGGGGCCAAGGTCGCCGCGCTGGGCATCCGCGTGCGCCGCGGCAGCACCTTCCACGGGCTGGCCTTCAACGTCGGCATGGACCTGGAGCCGTTCCACCGGATCAACCCCTGTGGCTACCAGGGCCTGCAGGTGACCTCGCTCCAGGACCTGGGCGGCCCTTCCGGCCTGGACGCGGTCAAGCCGGTCCTGCTGGACCACGTGGCCCGCCAGTTCGGCCTGTCCCTGCAGCCGCAGGCGGGACTTCCGGCCCTCTAACCCCGGGTTTGCCGCGCGCCGGTCCGGCCAAGACGGCGCCCCGATAACCGCCGCCGTTCCGCCAGCCGCCGCCATCGTTGCACCGGTGTTGGCGTTCCAGCCGGGCAGCGGGGCAGGCCCCGCCCTACAATAGCCGCCATGACTTCTCCCGCCTCCCGCTCGATCCCGCTCCAGGTCCTGTCCGACGCCGATGCGCCGCCCGCGCCTTCGCAGGCCGGCACGCTGCAGGTCGGCACGAAACAGCTGGGTGGCGACAAGATCGGCCGCTCGCCGGTGCAGTTCGCCGACGCGCCGGTGCTGCGCAAGCCGTCCTGGATCCGGGTGCGGATCCCGTCGGGCAATGCGGTGGCCAACCTCAAGGCCAAGCTGCGCGAGAACCGCCTGGTCACGGTCTGCGAGGAAGCCAGCTGCCCGAACATCCACGAGTGCTTCGGCCACGGCACCGCGACCTTCATGATCCTGGGCGAGGTGTGCACGCGGCGCTGCTCGTTCTGCGATGTCGCCCACGGCCGCCCCAAGCCGCCGGATCCGAACGAGCCGGCCAGCCTGGGTAATACCGTTGCCGACATGGGCCTGAAGTACGTGGTGGTCACCAGCGTGGACCGCGACGACCTGCGCGACGGCGGTGCCCAGCACTTCGTCGACTGCATCGCCGCGATCCGCGAGCGCGCCCCGGCCACCCGCATCGAGATCCTGACCCCGGACTTCCGCGGCAAGGGCCGCATGGACCGCGCGCTGGAGATCCTGGCGCAGAATCCGCCGGACGTGTTCAACCACAACATCGAGACGGTGCCCGACCTGTACACCAACGTGCGTCCGGGCGCCGACTACCAGTGGTCGCTGACCCTGCTGCAGCGCTTCAAGGCCCAGCATCCGTCGATCGCGACCAAGTCCGGGATCATGCTCGGCCTGGGCGAGACCATGGAGCAGGTCCAGGCGACCCTGCGCGACCTGCGCGCGCACGACGTGGACATGATCACCATCGGCCAGTACCTGCAGCCCACCGCCCACCACCACCCGGTGATGCGCTACTGGACTCCCGAGGAATACAAGGCGCTGGAGGAGTACGGCTATTCGCTGGGCTTCAGCCACGTCGCGTCCGGGCCGATGGTCCGCTCGTCCTACCACGCCGACCGCCAGGCGGCCGGAGCCGGGGTCGCGGCCTGACCGCCGCCGTGCCGGATCGCCCCACGCAGGGGCAGCCGGTGCACCGGGCGGCTGCGGCCGTCCCATCCAACTCCGCGTCCGCCCACGGTTCCGGGCGGCCGCGCTTGGCGGGCCATTCACTTTTCCCTACGCCGCAGCGGCTAGCCTGCGGTGAACGGTGCCGGTACGGACCGGTGTCCGCCGCTGCAACTTCCGGCACTGGACGCTGGTCACAGCCCTGGCCCAGCCTGATCCGACCGGCGACCCGCCGGCCAAGAGCCAATACATGAACCGCAGATTCGCCGCCCCCCTGTCCCTGTTCGCCGCCCTCGTGCTGGCCACCCCGCTCGCCCTGCTGGCGCGCGCGGATGGCAACCAGCTGGCGATCACGCCCAGCGCCGACCAGTCCACGATCTCCAAGATGGTCTATGGCGCGCTGTCCGACAGCCGCCTGGCCTATCGTCCGCGACCGGCCGACCACGCGCTGTCGGAAGACATCTTCCGCCGCTACCTGGAAGCGCTGGATCCGAACCGGCAGTTCTTCACCGCCGCCGACGTCGCGCGCTTCGAGCCGTACCGCGACACGATGGGCGACGCGGTTCGCCAGGGCGATCCGGCCGCCGCGTTCGCCATGTTCGCCGTGTACCGCGAGCGCGCCGACGAGCGCGTGGCGTATGCGCGCAAGCTGCTCAAGCAGGACTTCGACTTCACCGGCGACGAGCGCTGGGAGTACGACCGCGAGAAGGCGCCGTGGGCCGCCGACGATGCCGCGCTCGACGCGCTGTGGCGCAAGTCGGTGATGAACGACGTGCTGCGCCTGCGCCTGGCCGGCAAGGAGCCGGCGGAGATCCGCAAGACGCTGGATAAGCGCTACCAGCAGATCACCCGTTCGGTGTCCGAGCTCAAGAGCGAGGACGTGTTCACGCTGTTCCTCAACGCGTATACCGCCTCGGTCGATCCGCACACCGACTACCTCAATCCGCGCAGCGCTGAGAACTTCAACCAGGCCATGTCGCTGTCGCTAGAAGGCATCGGCGCGCAGCTGCAGCGCCAGGACGACGTGGTCGTGATCCGCGAGATCATCCCCGGCGGCCCGGCCGCGATGGACGGCACGCTCAAGGCGGGCGACCGCATCGTCGGCGTCGGCCAGGGCAAGACCGGCGCGCTGGAAGACGTGATCGGCTGGCGGATCGACGATGTCGTCGGCAAGATCCGCGGCACCAAGGGTACCGATGTCAAGCTGGAGTACATCCCGGCCGAGAGCGGCATCGACGGCGAACACCGCACCGTCACCCTGACCCGCCAGCGCGTGCAGCTGGCCGAGCAGGCCGCCAAGAGCAAGACCTACACGATCCCCGCGCACGGCAACATGCCTGAGCGCCTGATCGGCGTGATCGAGCTGCCGACCTTCTACCAGGATTTCGAAGGCCGTCGCCGCAACGGCAACGACTACACCTCGGCCACCCGCGACGTGGCGCGCCTGCTGGGCGAGTTCAAGCAGAAGGGCGTGGACGGCGTGGTGCTGGACCTGCGCAACAACGGCGGCGGTTCGCTGGACGAGGCGGTGCAGTTGACCGGCCTGTTCATCGACCAGGGCCCGGTCGTGCAGCAGCGCGAATCCGGCGGCCGCGTGCAGGTGTACGCCGACCGCAGCCCGGGCGTGGCCTGGGACGGCCCGCTGGCGGTGGTGGTGAACCGCGCTTCGGCATCGGCTTCTGAAATCTTCGCCGGCGCGATGCAGGACTACGGCCGCGCGCTGATCATAGGCGAGACCACCTTCGGCAAGGGCACCGTGCAGAACCTGCTGGACCTGGACCGCTGGCCGGCCGCCGGCGAAGGCCCGCGCTATGGCCAGGTCAAGCTGACCATCGCCCAGTTCTTCCGCGCCGACGGCGGCAGCACCCAGAACAAGGGCGTGGTCCCGGACATCGCCTATCCGCTGAGCGTGGATGCCGACGAGTTCGGCGAGAGCACCTACGACAACGCGCTGCCGTGGACCCGCATCGCGGCCGTGCCGCACGCGCGCTACGGCAACTTCGCGCCGCTGCTGCCGCAGCTGCAGAAGATGCACGAGGCGCGCATCGCCGACGACCTCGAGTTCCAGTGGTGGAGCGAGGACGTCAGCCACTACCGTGCCGAGGCGGCCAAGAAGTACCTGTCGCTCAATGAAGCCGAGCGCCGTGCCGAGCGCGACCGCCAGGAGGCGCAGCGCAAGGAGCGCCAGGCCATCCGCAAGCAGAAGGGCCTGGACCTGGATCCGCTGGCCGACGAGACCGACGATGGCCTGACCGCCAACGAGCGCGACGTGGTCAAGGACGCCCAGCGCGAAAAGGCCGCCGAGAAGCGTCCGGATCCGCTGCAGCGCGAGGCCGCGGCGATCCTGGCCAACGCGATCGACCTGCTCGAGCAGGATCGCCCGCTGTCGGCGCAGGTGCTGCCGGGCACGCAGTCGGCGCTGCGCTGGGCCGACTGACGCCCCTCAGGCGCCACACGCGACAACTGCATCGGCGGCTTCGGCCGCCGATGTTGTTTCCGGCGTTCGATGCCGCGTCTATTCAGCTCTACGGGCGAAGCAAGAGCACAGGTGCAGAGACCGATCTGTGAGTTCGGCTCAGTCCGGGATCGCCAGCGCCAGCGTTTCCTTGACCTCTTCCATCACGATGTAGCTCTTGGACTCGCGCACGTGCGGCAGGGTCAGCAGGCTGCTTCCGAGCAGCTTGCGGTACGACGCCATCTCCGAGATGCGCGCCTTGATCAGGTAATCGAAGTCGCCGGACATCAGGTGGCACTCCAGCACGTTGGGCAGCTTCAGTGCCGCGCGGCGGAACTCCTCGAAGATGTCGCCGGACTTGTAGGCCAGGCTGATCTCGACGAAGACCAGCAGGCCGGCCTTCAGCGCCTGCGGATTGAGTCGCGCGTAGTAGCCCTCGATCACCCCGTCGCGTTCGAGCCGGCGCACGCGCTCGGTGCACGGCGTGGTCGACAGGCCCACGCGTTCGCCCAGTTCGGTGAAGGAGATGCGCCCTTCCTGCTGGAGGATGCGCAGGATGTGGCGGTCGATCCGGTCCAGGTCGCGGGCGGCGCGTTCGGGGCGGGGCGGCAGGGGGCGGTGACGGGCAGGGCGCTCGGCCAAGGAAACCTCCACGGGAGCCCGGTTGTTAAGGCGAATCCACCTTAACACGCCAGAAAAACGGAAAAAACAACCGGATATTCGTCCATATACTGCGCGCCTTGCCGGCAGCTTCCCCATTCATCCAGTGGAAGCGCCTAAATCGAGGGTCGTGCGATGCAGCGGGTTCTGGTTCTGGGCAGTGGCGTGATCGGCGTTACCAGCGCGTGGTACCTGGCGCAGGCCGGTTTCGAGGTGACCGTGGTCGATCGCGAGCCGGGTCCGGCGCGTTCGACCAGCTATGCCAACGCCGGGCAGATCTCGCCGGGCTACGCCTCGCCGTGGGCCGCCCCGGGCGTGCCGCTGAAGGCGATGAAGTGGCTGTTCCAGAAGCACGCACCGCTGGCGATCAAGCCCACGCTCGATCCGGACCAGTACCTGTGGCTGGCGCAGATGCTGCGCAACTGCACCGCGCAGCGTTACGCGGTGAACAAGGAGCGCATGGTCCGGCTGGCCGAGTACAGCCGCGACTGCCTGGACGAGCTGCGCGCCGATACCGGCCTGACCTATGAAGGCCGTCGCCTGGGCACGACCCAGCTGTTCCGCACCCAGGCCCAGCTCGATGCCGCCGCGCGCGACATCGCCGTGCTGGAAGAAGCCGGCGTGCCGTACGAAGTGCTGGACCGCGCCGGCGTGGCGCGGGTCGAGCCGGCGCTGGCGGCGACCGCCGGCAAGCTGGTCGGCGGCCTGCGCCTGCCGGGCGACCAGACCGGCGATTGCCAGCTGTTCTGCGAGCGCCTGGCGGCGCTGGCGCAGATGCGTGGCGTGCAGTTCCGCTATGGCGCGAATATCGAAGCGATCGAGTCCGACGGCGACCGCGTCACCGGCGTGCGCATCGACGGCAAGTTGGAGACCGCCGACCGCTATGTGCTGGCCTTGGGCAGCTGGTCGCCCAAGCTGCTCAAGCCGCTGGGCATCCGTCTGCCGGTGTACCCGCTCAAGGGTTACTCGCTGACCATTCCGATCACCGACGCGGCGATGGCGCCGACCTCGACCGTGCTCGATGAGACCTACAAGATCGCGATCACCCGCTTCGACCGCCGCATCCGCGTGGGCGGCATGGCCGAGGTGTCCGGTTTCGACCTGTCGCTGGACCCGCGCCGTCGCGCGACCCTGGAAAAGGTCGTCGGCGACCTGTATCCGAAGGGCGGCGACCTGGCCCGCGCCGAGTTCTGGACCGGCCTGCGCCCGGCCACGCCGGACGGCACGCCGGTAGTTGGCGCGACCGGCCTGCGCAACCTCTTCCTCAACACCGGCCACGGCACCCTGGGCTGGACCATGGCCTGCGGCTCGGGCCGCTACCTGGCCGACGTCATCGCCCATCGCCCGACCCGGATCCGCAGCGAAGGGCTGGACATCTCGCGCTACGGCCGCCGCGAGGCGGCGCCGGGCGTGGAAGGCGAGCCGATTGCGGTCACAATGACGCGCTGATCGCCGTCGCGGCGCATGCACGTTCCGCCGGCGGCGAAGTCATCCAGCAGGCGACTTCCGCCTGCCGCCATCGCTCCTCCACCTACGGCCACGTTCAACACCGATGCGTCCCGCCCGTGCACTGATCGACCTTGAAGCCCTGCGCCACAACTACCGGCTGGCGCGCAGGCTTGGTGGCGGTCGCGCGCTGGCGGTGGTCAAGGCCGACGCCTATGGCCACGGCGCCGTGCGTTGCGCACTGGCGCTGCAGGACGAGGCCGACGGATTCGCCGTGGCCTGCATCGAAGAAGCGCTCGCGCTGCGCGAAGCCGGCATCCTCGCGCCGATCCTGTTGCTGGAAGGCTTCTTCGATGCCGACGAGCTGCCGTTGATCGCGCAGCACAACCTGTGGACGGTCGTGCATGCGCCCTGGCAGGTCCAGGCGCTGGAGCGCACGCCGTTGCCCAGGCCGCTGGACGTGTGGCTGAAACTGGATTCGGGCATGCATCGGGTGGGCCTGGACGCGGGCGACTATCGCGATGCCTGGCAGCGCCTGCGCGCGCTGCCCCACGTGGGCAACATCGTGAAGATGAGCCACTTCGCCCGCGCCGACGAACTCGATTGCGCGCGCACGACCGAACAACTCGACGTCTTTGCCGCCACCACGGCCGACCTGCCTGGCCTCAGCAGCGTGTGCAACTCGCCGGCGTTGCTGGGCTGGCCGCAGGCGCGTGCCGACTGGGCGCGCCCGGGCCTGATGCTGTACGGCGTGTCGCCGTTCGCGCAATCCAATGACGTTGCCGCGCAACTGCGCCCGGTGATGACGCTGGAATCGAAGATCATCGCGGTGCGCGAGCTGCCGGCCGGCGAGCCGGTCGGTTATGGCGCGCGCTTCGTCACCGACGCGCCGACCCGTATTGGTGTCGTGGCGATGGGTTACGCCGACGGCTACCCGCAGTTCGCGGTCAACGGCACGCCGGTGGCGATCGATGGCCGGCCTGGCCGCCTGGTCGGCCGCGTGTCGATGGACATGCTTACCGTCGACCTCACCGACCACCCGCAGGCCGGCATCGGCAGCGGCGTGGAGCTGTGGGGCAAGCAGGTACCGGCCACGCAGGTCGTCGCCCACAGCCAGACCAGCACCTACCGCCTGCTGAGCGCGGTCAAGCGCGTGCCGTTGCAATACGTGGGCTGAGGCCTGCGGCGCACTGCCGCAGATCCGGCGGCAACGCAGCGTCGCGGTTGACACTCCCGCGTACCGATCCGAACATCCGCCGCATCATCCCCGGGACATACGGGGGTTCGAGAGGGATGCACGATGTCGGACACCGCGATCAACCTGCGCGACAAGCTGGCCCGATTCTCCGAGCACTGGTCGCCCCGGGTCGTGGCCGAGATGAACGACTACCAGTTCAAGCTGGTGAAGATCCAGGGCGAGTTCGTCTGGCATTCCCATGCCGATACCGACGAGGTGTTCATCGTGCTGGATGGCGAGATGGCACTCGAGTTTCGCGACCGATTGGTACCGCTGGCTGCGGGCGAAATGTACGTGGTGCCGCAGGGCGTGGAGCATCGGCCGGTCGCCGCGCGCGAGTGCTGCATCATGCTCGTGGAGCCGAAGGGCGTTGTGAACACCGGGGAAGCGGGCGGCGCCTACACCGCGCCGAACGAGGTGTGGGTGTGAGTTGGGCCGGCGCGCGAAGGAGGTCGACAGGCCACGCGCTCTCGCACGCGGCCGTACTCGATGACGCGCAAGGGCTGGGCCGTGAAGGACACGGACGCTAGCATTCGACTTTCCTTGCCAGGCAACCTGCCATGCACGCCCTGATTCCGACGCTCCAGTCGCTGGAAGTCGAACTCCACCATCCGGGCCTGCGCCTGACGCGCGAACGCCTGGAGCAGCTGCTGCATCCGGAGTTCCACGAGGTGGGGCGGTCCGGGCGTCGCTACGATCGCGCCATGGTGATCGGATTCCTCGCCAGTCACCCGACGCTGCCTGTCGTGGCGTCCGATGGATTCCGGGTCGAGTCACTGGCGCCCGACCTGGCGCTGTTGCACTACCAGTCCAGTCAGCGCGATCCGGTTGGCACGTCCGCCAACACGACATTGCGCATGTCGTTGTGGCAGTACGCCGATGGCCGCTGGCAGCTGCGTTACCACCAGGGCACGCCCGCGGCCGATGCCGGATAGCGCGCGACCCGTCGCCTCGACAGCCTGACCCCGCGGGCGCATAGTCGCCGCACGAGGCGGATGGAATCCGCCGGGCCGCTCATCGGTGGCCTGCGAGAGGGCTGAGAGAGGCCTGGGGAGGCGAGCATGGCAAGCGCACCCGAAAACCGGCGACCGGTGCGGGCACCGTCCTACCTGGATGCGGCCTTGCCGTTGCTCGTGCTGGTGGTACTGGTAGGCACCTCGGTGGCGCTGTTCGGCCTGGCCGCGGTCGATGGGCCGATGCAGGTCGCAATGATCCTGGCATCGATGTCCGCGGTCGCGGTCATCCTCAAGAACGGGCACTCCTGGGAGGAGATCGCCCAATCCGGGCAGAAGGGCGTGGCCACGGTCGTCGGCGCGATCTTCATCCTGCTGGCGGTCGGCGCGCTGATCGGCACCTGGAACATGTCCGGCACCATCCCCACGCTGGTGTACTACGGCATCAAGCTGATCAGCCCGGCCTGGTTCCTGCCGGTGGCGTTCCTGGTCTGCGCGGCGATCTCGCTGAGCATCGGCAGTTCGTGGACCACTGCCGGCACCGTGGGCGTGGGCCTGATGGGATTGGCGCACATGATCGGCGTGTCGCCGGCGATGACGGCCGGAGCGGTGATCGCCGGCGCGTATGTGGGCGACAAGACCTCGCCGCTGTCAGAAACCACCGTGCTGGCCGCGCAACTCAACGGCGTGGAGTTGTTCCGCCATATCCGCTACCAGGCCTGGACCACGATCCCGGCGGGCATCATCTCGCTGGTCGTGTTCACCGTGCTGGGGTTCTCGCAGCGCGGCGGCCTGTCCGATTCGATCGTGTCAGCCGAGCTGGCGCATATCGACGCGCTGTTCAACCTGGGCATCTGGAACCTGCTGCCCTTGCTGCTCCTGCTGGTGATGTCGGTGCGCAAGGTGCCGGCGACGCTGGCGATCATGTGCTCGGCTCTGTTGGCCGGCGTGATGGCGGTGATCTTCCAGCCGCAGGCGGTGGCGCAGTTCGTGGATTCGCCCGGCGAGCCGGCGGTGGTGGTCGCGATCAAGGGCGTGTGGCTGGCGATGGCCAACGGCTTCAGCGTGAGCACCGGCATGGCCGAGGTCGATGCATTGCTCTCGCGCGGCGGCATGGACAGCATGTTGCTGACGATCTGGCTGATCATCGGTGCGGTCACCTTCGGCATCCTGGTCGACGACTTCGGCCTGCTCGGCAAGCTGGTGGCGCCGCTGCTGCACCGGGCCCGGACCACCGGCCGGCTGTTCGCCTCGGTGGTGGGCACGGCGATCGGATTGAACATCGCCGCCGCCGACCAGTACATCGCGCTGCTGCTGCCCACGCGCCTGTACGCGGCCGAATTCGCCCGGCGCGGGCTGGCGCCGGAAAACCTGTCGCGTGCGACCGGCGATGCGGGCATCGTCACCTCGGCGCTGGTGCCGTGGAATTCCTGCGGCGCCTACATGTCGGTGGTGCTCGGCGTATCGACCATGGCCTACCTGCCATTCGCGGTGTTCAACTACGCCGCGCCGCTGCTGACGCTGCTGCTGGGCATCACCGGCTGGCGCATCGCGCGATTGCCGGAAGGATCGACGAGCGTTCCGGCTACGGCGCCGGCGAAAGGCGAAACCAACTGAAGGCTGGCCTGACGATCAGTTGGCCGCGCCCGTGTATTCCGACCAGGCTGGCAACCTGTGCTTGCGGGCCAGGTGCCGGTAGTAGGCCGCCATGAACAGGCCGAAGAGCGAACCAGCGATGAAAGCTGCGCTCACGCAAACCAATACGGGCATCTGTTGGGATCGCCACAGCAGAAGCCACATGAGCAAACCCCAGAAGAACCCGAAGAAGCTGCCCATCCCCAATGTGGTGGGCCAGAAACCGATGAACAGTGGCGGCGGTACCTGCACGCCGGATCGCCAAAGCAATCGCCAGAGCGGCGGTGCCCAAGTGGATGAGGTCACGCCCGCAGCAAGCATGTGCTCGCGCATGGCGGCGACCTTTTCGGAATGAGTCATCGGCATTGGAGCTTTCTTGTTCATCCGTTCCGGGGGCGCCGAGCATAGGTCAAGATTGTCGCCGGTGCCGCCAGAAGTGATGAGTCTTGCACCGCCCATGCCGCCAGCGTGTTACACGGAAACCCGCACCATCCGGGTCATCAGATGGTCCAGCGTCGTGGGCAGGTCGCCACTGCAGCGGCCCATGTGTACCGGCGAGGTCTGGATGATCGCGCTGCGCTTGGCGGTCAGCCAATGGAAGCGCGCGCGCGGCGGCAGCATGCCGATCGGCGCGGCGGATTCGCCGCCGCGGCAGATCGCGGGGATCGCTTCCAGGTGTCGCAGCACCAGCGCCAGGTCGATGGCCGGGTCGAGCGCGCGCAGGCGCGCGGGGTCCACTTCGATGCGCGCTTCCAGGAAGCCGGCGCGCTCGCAGGACAGGATCACCCCGACGTTGATGAATTCCTCGCGCTCCACGCGCGGCACCACGCGGATCACCGCATAGTCGTAGGTGTCATGCGCGCGCACGGATCACCTCCTGGACGAAGGCCTCGCGCTGCGCCAGCCGCTTGCACAGGTAGTCGACGTAGGCGGCGCGCTGCGTGGGCGGATCTCCGAACGAGTCCGGGCCCTGAAGCCATTCGTCGGGGACCTGGGCGACGATATCGGTGATGACCGGCTCGGGCAGGCGTGCGGCCATGTCCGCATCCACTTCCGCGATCCGGCTTGCCCAGCGCAGCAGCACGTGGTCGCGGATCAGCGCGAACGGCTTGCCGGCCTGCGCCGTGTCGCCGTCCCAGCCGTGGTGGAAATACAGCGAAGCGCCGTGGTCGATCAGGTACAGCTTGCTGTGCCAGACCAGCATGTTCGGATTGCGCGCGGTGCGGTCGACGTTGCTGGTGAATGCATCGAACCAGACGATGCGCGACGACAGCTCCGCGTCGGGCTGTTCGGCGACCGGGTCGAAATTCATCGCGCCGGGCAGGTAATCCATGCCCAGGTTGAGCCCGGCGCTGGCGCGGATCAGGTCCTGGATCTCCGGGTCGGCTTCGGTGCGTGCGAGCTCGGCATCCAGGTCCATCAGCACGACCTCGGGCATCGGCAGGCCCAGGACACGGGCCAGCCCACCGGCGATGGCCTCGGCGACCAGCGCCTTGGGGCCCTGGCCGGCACCGCGGAACTTGAGGACGTACATCCCTTGGTCGTCGGCCTCGACCACGGCCGGCATAGAGCCGCCTTCGCGCAGGGGGGTGACGTAGCGGGTGGCGCAGAGGCGACGGAGTGGCATGCAGCAAGGATACCGTCCGGCGCGGATTTTTCACGCGGGTTTTACACGTCGCCGCCGGTGGCAGTGACAGCATTCGAGCCCCGGCCCTGTCCGCAAGGCGGAGGTGGCGAGATCGCCGCTGGGAGGGATTGCATCGAAGGCTCGATCGACCGGTAGCGCCGTCGCCGATGGCGACGTGTTTTCTCCTTCCTCGCACCATGCGAACCACGGATCAGGAGCACGCGACATGAGCAACAAGGACACTGCTGCAGCGGCTGGAACGCCCACCCATCTGCCCCGCCCCGATTTCCATTTCACCGGCCAGGTTGGCCGCAACTTCCAGGATTCGGATCCGGCGCAGTTCCCGCAGCCGGTGCAGGCGCCGGCCAATGCGCCGAACATCGTGCTGATCCTGCTCGACGACGTGGGTTTCGGCCAGTTCAGTACGTTCGGAGGCGGCGTGCCATCGCCGACGATGGATCGGCTTGCCGCCGAAGGGCTGCGCTACAACCACTTCCATACCACCGCGCTATGCAGCCCGACGCGCGCGGCGCTGATCACCGGTCGCAATCACCATTCCACGTCCTTCGCCGGCATCACCGAAGCGGCCACCGGCTTCGATGGTTACTGCTGCGTGCTGCCGCGCAACTGCGGCACGGTGGGCGAGGTGCTGCGCCAGAACGGCTACATGACCGCGTGGATCGGCAAGAACCACAACACCCCGACCTGGGAGCTGAGTGCGGCCGGTCCGTACGACCGCTGGGCCAACGGACTGGGCTTCGATTATTTCTACGGCTTCAACGCCGGCGACATGAACCACTGGAACCCGCTGTTGTTCGAGAACCGCGACCTGGTCCCGGCCTCGGACGATCCGGATTACCACCTCACCGAAGACCTGGCCGACAGGGCCATCGCCTGGGTGCGCAAGGTCAAGAGCATCGCGCCGGACCGGCCGTACTTCCTCTATGTCGCGCCCGGCGCCACGCATGCGCCGCACCAGGCGCCGCAGTCGTGGATCGACCAGTTCAAGGGCAAGTTCGACATGGGCTGGGATGCCTATCGCGAACAGACGCTGGAGCGGCAGAAGAAGCTGGGCGTGGTGCCCCAAGACACCCAGCTGACCGAGCGCTCCAAGGGCCTGCCGGACTGGGAGGGCCTCAATGCCGAACAGAAGCGGCTGTACGCGCGGATGATGGAAGTGTTCGCCGCCTACGGCGCGCAGGTCGATGCGGCGATGGGCCGGGTGATCGACGCGGTCAAGGCGCTGCCCGATGCCGACAACACCATCATCATCTACATTGCCGGCGACAATGGCTCCAGCGCCGAAGGCGGGCTGGAGGGCTCGCTCAACGAAAACCTGTTCTTCAACGGTTTCCCGGAGAAGTGGCAGGACAATCTCAAGGTGATCGACGAACTGGGCGGGCCGAAGCACTTCAACCACTTCCCGTCGTCGTGGGCGCACGCGATGAACACGCCATTCCAGTGGACCAAGCAGGTGGCCAGCCATTTCGGCGGCACCCGCAACCCGATGATCATCAGCTGGCCCAAGGGCATCAAGGACAAGGGCGCACTGCGCGACCAGTTCCTGCACGTGATCGACATCGTGCCGACTTTGTACGAAGCCTGTGGAATCACCGCGCCCCGCGAACTCAATGGCGTGCAGCAGAAGGACATCGAGGGCATCAGCTTCGCCTTCACGTTCAAGGATGGCCAGGCGCCCAGCAGGCGGCGCACGCAGTACTTCGAACTGGCCTGCAATCGCGGCCTGTACCACGACGGCTGGATGGCATCGGCGCCTTCGTTCGTGCCGTGGATTCCCACGCGCCCGGACGACTGGAATCCGGACAAGCAGGTCTGGGAGTTGTACAAGCTGGATGGCGACTTCTCCCAGGCCAAGGACCTGGCCAGGGAGCATCCGGACAAGTTGCGCGAGTTGCAGGACCTGTGGTGGGCCGAAGCTTCCAAGTACAACGTGCTGCCGCTGGATTGGCGCGGCACCATCCGCTTCAATGCCGAAGCGATGGGTCGTCCCAGCCTGACGGGAGGACGCACCAAGGCGACGTACTACCCAGGCATGATCGCGCTGCCCGATGCGGCCTGCCTGCCGATGCTCAACAAGTCGTGGACGATCACCGCCGAGGTGGAACTGCCGGACGACAAGGGCCAGGGCATGGTCATCACCCAGGGCGGTTCGGAAGGCGGCTACGGCCTGTACCTGCGCGACGGCAAGCCCACGTTCGTCTACAACTTCCTTGGGCAGGAGCGGCCGACCTTCACCGCCGATGCGCCTTTGCCGAAGGGCAAGACCACGCTGGTGGTCGAGTTCGCCTACGACGGCGGCGGCGTGGGCAAGGGCGCCACGGTGACGTTGAAGGCCAACGGCAAACAGGTGGCCAGCGGACGCCTCGAGCGCACGGTACCGATCCAGTTCTCCATCGGCGAAGGCCTGGACATCGGCATGGACAACGGATCGGCGGTGGACTGGACGTACAAGATGCCTTTCAAGTTCACCGGCCGGATCGACCAGGTGACCGTGGAGATCCATCCGGAGAAGGCTGCGGCGTAGTGACGGGCCTCACAAAGGCGGGTGCGGATGCTCGGGTCCGGCTCATCGGCCATCCTCGTCGCCGCTTGGCTCGCTACCATGCGTCCCATCACGGCGGATGGAGCAGGGCGAATGCGGCGGACGTGGCTGGTCGTGCTGGGAATGCTGCCCATGCTCCAGGCGTGGGCCGAAGTGCGCACCGCGCCAGGACCCGCTTGCCTGGACGCACGGCGGATGGCGGAGATGCGCCAGCCCTCGCCCGGCACGCTGGCGGTGCTGGACCAGGACGGGCGGCGCTTCCGCATCGACCTGGGCACCGAATGTCCGCAGGCCGACGAGCCCGGCGCGCAGCTGCTGGCACGCGATGGCTGGGTGTGCGGCGGCGCGCAGGAGTACGTGAGCGCTGGCGAGGCGTTGTGTCCGGTGAGCGGGGTGACCGCGATCGATGCGCGCGCCTATGCCGAACTGGCACGCGCCGCGGTGCTGGCACAGGACGACATGGAAACGATGGAGGCGGTGCAGGTGCATGAGGCGCGGCGACGTGGCTTCGGTGGCTCGTACAGCTACTGCTTCAGTCCGCGCTACCTGCGCTCATGGTCCGAGGACCCGACCGGCCTGCTGGTCGAACTCTCGCCGAAACACTCCGGCGGCAACCGCTTCTACCGGGTGGAATTGGCGGGCAGCTGCCCGGAGCTGGATTCCTCGCCGGCGATCGTGTTCCGCTCGGGCATGGACATCGGCCTGATCTGCGGCAATCCCGGCGACCAGATCGTGGCGATCGACAACCGCGTTCCGGCCGGTCCGGCTCTCGGTCCGGCCTTGCGCTTCCGTTGCAACATATCGGCGGTCTATCCGCATGAATCGACCGGCCCGGCGGACACCGCGGCGAACTAGCGGCCAACGGCCGGGAGACGCGCATGCCTGGGAAGATGGGGAACGCAGCCGATCCGCAGGCCTACCTGGCATCGTTGTCCGGCTGGCAGTCCGAGTGTGTGCAGGGGTTGCGCAAGGCGGTGCTCGCCGCAGGCCGGCTCGACGAACGGATCAAGTGGGGTCACCTGGTTTATGCGGCCAACGGGCCGGTGTGCCTGATCCGCGCCGAACCTTCGCGGGTGCTGTTCGGCTTCTGGCGCGGACAGCGATTGCGCACGATCGAGCCGCGGCTCAAGCCCGGCGGCAAGTACGAGATGGCCACGCTGGAACTGCGCGAAGGCGACACGATCGCCTCGGCGGTCGCGCGCACGCTGGTGAAAGAGGCGATCGAGCTCAACGCCACGCTGGGCGATCCGACCGATCTGTCTTGAGCCTGATCCGTTGCGGGTGGGCGAGGCGCTCATCGCGCAAGCGATGAACGCACCGATGCCGGTTAGCGGGTAACCGCATGCCCTGCGGGTGCCGCCGGACAACCGAAAGCGGGAGTTGAGTGCCTGCGGCGCATCGGCACTATCCAGTGCCTACCGCGACCTGGGGGTGTGGTCGCGTGCGGTCTTCTTCTCCAGTTTCTTCTTGGCCCTGCCGGCCTGGATGCGCTTCTTGGCCGCCACGTCCCGGGCGCTGACCTTGCGGGCGGGTTTCTTTCCGGGCACCGCGCCGATTTCGCCGGCGGCCTGGCGCGGTGGCGCAGGCGACGCGACGCGGGTTGGCGCCTTCCTGGGCTTGGCGGCCGGCTTGCTGGTGCTCTTCTTCGCCATTGCCACTGCTGCCGGTGCGGCGGTCGTCTTGGCGGGGGGCGTCAGCGCGTGCTCGAAGCGCTTGAGGATGTCGTCCAGCAGGGCGGCCTTATCCTTGCTGCGCTGGTTGGCCAGGCCGCTGGTGCCGCGCTTGCTGCCGGTAGCTGCGCGCGAGGCCAGTTTCTGCCTCTGGACCAGGTCGCGCGCGCGATCGCGTGCCCGGCGGCTACGCTCGATGCGCTTCTCCAGGCCGGCCGCGTCCAGCTTGCGCAGCGGATTGCTGCGGCTTTCGTCGAAGAGCTCCATCTCGCCGGTGCTCAGCAACGCTTGCGCCTGGTGGCGGGTGATCGGCATGGTGGACTCCTGTCATGGGCACTGGACGGTCCGAGCATACGCCTGTGCCAGCCGCATTCGGTCATCGGAGCAGGCATAGCCGATCGAAGCTTCGGTCCGGAGGCATGCCGAAACCCAGCATCCCGCCGGCGGCCTTGAGCCGGTCACGCGACGGGAGTGAAATGGCGCTCCTGTCGCATCCCCCTTTACCTCCCCCGAGGATCTCCCATGGAATACCGCTATCTCGGCCGTTCCGGCCTTCGCGTTCCCGCCCTGAGCCTGGGCACCGGCACCTTCGGTGGCAGCGGCGCGCTGTTCAGCGCCTGGGGCAGCACCGACGTCGCGCAGGCGCGGCGACTGGTGGACATCTGCCTGGATGCCGGCCTCAACATGTTCGACAGCGCCGATGTCTACTCCAAGGGCGCGGCCGAGGAGATCCTTGGCCAGGCGATCAAGGGCCGGCCGCGCGACTCGCTGCTGATCTCGACCAAGGCCACCTTCCGCTTCGGCGAGGGCGAGAACCAGGTCGGCTCCTCGCGCTACCACCTGATCAACGCGGTCGATGCCGCGCTCCAGCGCCTGGGCACCGACTACATCGACCTGTTCCAGCTGCATGGGTTCGACGCGCGGCCGCCGGTGGAAGAGGTGCTGTCCACGCTCGACAACCTGGTGCGGTCCGGCAAGATCCGCTACCTGGGCGTGTCCAATTTCTCCGGCTGGCACCTGATGAAGTCGCTGGCCACCGCCGACCGTTACGGCTGGTCGCGCTACGTCGCCCACCAGGCCTACTACTCGCTGCTGGGTCGCGACTACGAGTGGGAGCTGATGCCGCTGGCCGAAGACCAGGGCGTGGGTGCGGTGGTGTGGAGCCCGCTGGGCTGGGGCCGCCTCACCGGCAAGATCCGTCGCGGCCAGCCGCTGCCCGAATCCAGCCGCCTGCAGTCGCAGACCGCGGTCGATTCCGGTCCGCCGGTGGATTTCGAGCACGTCTACAACATCGTCGATGCGCTCGATGAAGTCGCCGCGCAGACCGGCAAGTCGGTGCCGCAGGTGGCGTTGAACTGGCTGCTGCAGCGTCCAACCGTATCGACGGTGGTGATCGGCGCGCGCAACGAGGAGCAGCTGCAACAGAACCTCGGTGCGGTCGGCTGGAATCTCAGCGCCGAGCAGGTGGCCCGCCTCGATGCGGCCAGCGCGGTGACCAAGCCGTATCCGTACTGGCACCAGGCAGGCTTCAAGTACCGCAATCCGACGCCGGTGTGAGGCAGGTGTGCGCCCTTCCCGTGATCGGAAGGGGCGCGTTGCCGGGTGGTCGAGTTCGACGCGTTGTGTGGATCGGCGACCGGATCGCCGCTTGCTCGATGCCGCGATCGACCTGGCGGCGCACCGCCCATTGGATGGCGCGGCCGCCCTCACGGGTGCGAAGGCGCTGACCGGTACCATCGAGTAAAGATCGGAGGGCAGGATGGACACCGCCGGGCTCAAGAAATTCTGCGCCGCGCTGGCCGGCGCCGAAGTGCGCCTGCATGACGCGCCAGCGAACATCCTGGTGTATTCGATCGGCGACAAGTCGTTCGCCTACTTCAAGACCAGCGAGCCGGAGCGCTGGCGCTTCAGCTTCAAGGTCACGCCTGATCGCTTCCTCGAACTGACCGACATTCCCGGCATCAAGCCCGCGCGCTGGCGCGGCCGCCACCAGTGGGTGACCGTGGTCGATGTGCGCACGCTGCCCGATGCCTACCTGCGCCAACTGGTCGAATGGTCGTATCGCCATGCGCTGGGGAAACTGAGCCGGGCCCGGCAGAAGGAGTTGACCGGCGCATCGTTGCCAGCGCCGCCGCGCGCGCGGCGTGGACGCGACTAGCGGTGAGCTTCCCGCCCGCTCAGCCGCTCAGCGGATTGCCATGCGCATCGACGACGAAGCGTGCCCGCCGGCCGCCGTAGTAGAACGATGCACGCCAGGTGCCGGCATCCTCGCCGGTGCCGCGTTCGCACAGCACGGCGATCTTGCCGTCGTCCATCAGCTGCCGGAACGCGGCCAGTTCCAGCCCGATCGCATCGGCGACCAGGGCGCCGTCGATTTCCAGTTCCGGTCGCATCGTGTCCATGGTGATGGTCAATGGGGACGCATGCAGGTTCGCGCAAGGCGAAGGCCGGCGCCTTGACCCCGGTCAGGTGTGGGCAGGGTCGCCGCGTATCGGCCTTTCACAGGGCCGTTGCATACTGGCGGTGCCGCCGGGACGGAGGCGGCCATCCGGCAGCGTGCGGATGTGCATCATGTTCCGGCACGCTGCGCTGGGCGTGCCGTCACCAGAAAGGACTCAATATGTCGGACAGGCACTTCGGCAAGACCGGCGCCTTGGCGCTGGCGGCACTGGTCGCGGTATCGGGGGCGTGGGCGCAGGACGCGGCCACCAATCTTGCCGACCTCAACTACCAGGACACCGCCTGGAGCCGCGGCGAGCTGGCCAAGCGCGGCTACCAGCGGCAGTCCAGCGATGGCAGCGGTTACGACTACTGGTGGAACGCATCGGGCAAGCAATGCGTGGTGATGCACTCGGAAGGCAGCCGGGTCACCTCCGTGGTCAACACTTCGGCGATCGATTGCGGGCAGCAGGCATCGGACGGAAGCAGCAACAATAATGCCGCGGCAGCGGCGGTCGCCGCGGCGGCCCTCATCGGCGTGGCCATGCTTGCGCACAAATCGCATCATCACGATGACGACAACCACTACAACAATGCCAACGACGAGGCCGACTTCGAGCGCGGCTATCGCGATGGCCTCTACAACCAGTCCTACGACACCCACAGCGATTCGCAGTACGCGCAGGGCTACTCGTCCGGCGCCCGCGACCGCAGCAGCAACACCAGCTATCGCGGCTATTCGCGCGGCGGCTCCGAGCAGGTGACCTGCGAGTCCAGCGGCAACCAGCGCGTGGAGTGCGACATGAACACCGCCGGCAATGTCCGCGTGGTCCGCCAGCTCAGCCATTCGCCGTGCCGGGAAGGCGTCAGCTGGGGACTGAGCAGGCACTCGGTCTGGGTGGACAACGGCTGTCGCGCCGTGTTCCAGAAGGACTGACATCCTCGGACCACTGTGCGCTGCGGCGGTCCCGGATGCGCGTCCCGGCCCGCCGCGGGCAGAGGGTGCCGCGCGGGATTGGCGCCACCGCCTGCTGAACGGTTCCTCCGCGGCCGGTGGAGTGGGGCAGGTAGAATGCCTGCCCGACTCCGTGTGCAGCCCGGCGTGACCCCCCACGACGACCCCCTCAAGGCCCTGATGCTGCCGTTCGACGGCGGCCCGCTGGCGTGGCCGGCGCAGGACGATATCGCCTTCCTGCGCGCGCGCGACGGCTGGCCGCTGCGGCAGCAACCGCTGGACCGGCTGCGCTGCGAGCAGGGTTTCAAGCCGCTGGCCGACGGCCTGCGCCAGGCCGGGCTCGATGTCCGTCCCGAGCTGGATGGTGCCGGCGATGCCTCGCTGGTGCTGGTACTGCCGCCGCGACAGCGCGACGAAGCGCAGGCGCTGCTCGCGCGTGCCGTCGCACTGGCCGCGCCCGGCGCGCGCGTGGTCGCCGCGGTGGCCAATGACGAAGGCGCCCGTTCGCGCGAGAAGGACCTGCAGCAGCTGGCCGGGCTCGATGGCACGCTCACCAAGTTCCATTGCCGGGTGTTCTGGACGCCGCCACTGGGCGGCGCGCGCGATGCGGCGCTTGCGGCGCGCTGGCAGCAGGCCGATGCGACGCGCCCGATCCTGGGCGGGCGCTTCCAGAGTCGCCCGGGCGTGTTCGCGTGGGATCGGATCGATCCGGCTTCGGCACTGCTGGCCGCGCACCTGCCGCGCGACCTGTCCGGTCGCGGTGCGGACCTGGGCGCGGGCTGGGGCTATCTCGCCGCCGAAGTTCTGGCCCATTGCGCTGGGGTGACTGCGTTGGACCTGTACGAGGCCGAAGCGCGCGCGCTCGAGCTGGCGCGCGTCAACCTGGCCGCGCAGGCCGGGCGCGCCGCGCTCGCGTTCCACTGGCATGACGTCACCTCGGGCCTCCCCGAGGGCGGTTACGACTTCATCGTCAGCAATCCGCCCTTCCACGCGCACGATCGTGGCGACCGGCCCGAGCTGGGCCAGCGTTTCATCGAGGTCGCCGCGCAGTCGCTGCGTCCTGGTGGCCGCCTGCTGCTGGTCGCCAACCGCCACCTGCCGTACGAGGCGACGGTGGCACAGGCGTTCGCCACGAATCGCGTGCTGGCCGAAGGTGGCGGTTTCAAGGTGATCGAAGCGGTGACGGCACAGGCGGCCAAAGGCCAGGCAGCGAAAAGTCACGCGGCCAAGGACCGGGCGATGAAGGAGAGGCGCCGATGAGCAAGTCGATGAAGCTGGTCAAGCACCTGGCCAACCTGGGCTACGGCAGCCGCAAAGAAGTGGCCTGGATGTTCCGCGAGGGCCGCGTCACCGACGCCGAAGGCGAAGTGCTGTACGCCGACGATCCGCTCGACCACGACAACGTGCGCGTGGACGGCGAGCCGCTGGATCCGCCGTCGGGCCTGGTGCTGATGCTGCACAAGCCGGCCGGTCACACCTGTTCGACCAAGGACAAGGGCCGGATCGTCTACGACCTGTTGCCCGAAAGGTTCCGCCATCGCGATCCGGTGCTGTCGACCGTGGGCCGGCTGGATCGCGAGACCACCGGCCTGCTGTTGATGACCGACGACGGTGCGCTGCTGCACCGGATCGTCTCGCCGAAGTCGAAACTGGCCAAGGTCTACGACGCCACGCTCGCAAACGACCTGCGCGGCGACGAGGCCGCATTGTTCGCCAGCGGCACGCTGATGCTGGAGTCGGAGACGACGCCGCTGCTGCCGGCCGGGTTCGAGGCGCTCGGCCCGCGGCGTGCGCGCCTGACCCTGCACGAAGGCCGTTACCACCAGGTGCGGCGCATGTTCGCCGCCATCGGCAACCACGTCGACGCGCTGCACCGGCCGCAGGTCGGCGGACTGGCGCTGGACGACCTGGCCGAAGGCCAGTGGCGCCAACTTGATGCGGCCGACCTTGATCGCCTGTTCAACACGGAGACCGCGTGAGCCCTTTGCCTTCCATTGCCCCGCTGCCGTTCCTGCCCGATGCGGTGATCTTCGACATGGACGGGCTGATGCTCGACAGCGAGCGTGCGATCAATGCGTGCATGGCCCAGGCCGCGCGCGAGCTGGGTCATGAGTTGCCCGATTCGCTGTGGCTGCAGATGATCGGCGGTGGCGAAGGCCTGTGTCGCCGGCTTGTATCCGAGCGCATCGGCGAAGCGGCGGCCGACGAACTGCTTGAGCGCTCCGAAGTGCTCTACGACGCGGTTGCCGATGCCGGCATCGATCATCGTCCGGGCATCGTCGATTTGCTGCAATGGCTGGTCGCGCGCGGCATCCCGCGCGCCGTGGCGACCTCGACCCGTCGCCCGCTGGCGATGCGCAAGCTGCAGGCCGCCGGGCTTCTGCCGTACTTCGATGCGGTATGCACCAGCAGCGACGTGCCCAAGCCAAAGCCGGCGCCGGATGTCTACCTGCTGGCCGCACGCACCCTGGGTGTCGAGCCGGCGCGGTGCCTGGTGCTGGAAGACTCGCCGACCGGCGTGCGTGCCGCGCTGGCCGCGGGCATGACCCCGATCCAGGTGCCGGACATGCTCGAACCCGACGAGGGCGTGCGTGCGCTTGCCCATCGCATCGTCGCCTCGCTCGGCGATGCGCAGCGGCTGCTGGAAGCGCGGGTGGCGGCAGAGCAGCCGGAAAGCGCCTAGCGCGCCTGCCCCGTCGGTCCCGGGTTGCCTGCGACCTGCGGCGCCGACGGGCCGGCCAGTCGAAGATTGCGGCCGACATAGTCGGCAACCGCGGTATCCGGTGGCGCCGGCGCAGCGCCGTGCAGGTGCGTGTGCAGCATGGATTCGAGCAGGTAGAGGTACGCCTCCCGCGCGACCGCATCACCGCCGGCGTGTCCGGCCTGTGCATCGACCAGCAGGCTCGCGTCCTTGCCCGCCAGCTTCAGCCGCGCGGCGTATTCGATCACGCCGGCGATGCCCACCCGCTGGTCGCTGCCGCCGGCGATCATGAGCAGGGGACGATCCATCCGCGCGACATTGGCCAGCGGCGACTGCGCATGCAGTCGCGCCATCGCGCCGGCGTCGGCCGGATCGAGTTGCATCGCGCGCAGCCAGTCTTCCATCGAAATCACGCTGCCGATCTCCATCGCTTCCGGATTGCGCGCGATCCAGCGCAGCACCCAGGCGAAGTCCGGCGGCGGCACCGCGGCCACGCCGACCTTGAACAGGTCAGGCTGGAAAGTGAGCCCCAGCAGCGTGGAGTAGCCACCAAACGAGGCGCCGACGATGCCGACCCGTTGTCGATCGCCGATGCCGTGGTCCAGCAGCCAGCGCGTGCCTTCGACGATGTCCTGCTGGACCCGACCATTGCCGAAGTCGCCGTCAGCCGCGACCACGTATCGCCTCCCATGTCCGGTCGACGCGCGGAAATTCGGCTCGAACACCGCATAGCCGCGATTGGCGAGCAGCTGCGGGATCGTGCGGAATTCGGGGCCGAAATGATTCCAGGGTCCGCCGTGCACGTTGACCACCAGCGGCAGCGAGGCGGCCGGCCGACCTGTCGGCAAGGTCAGGAAGCCATGCAGGCGCATGCCGTCGCTGGCCAGCCAGGACACGGGAAACGTGCGTGCGAGTTGCCGGTCGTCGATGCGTTCGGCCGGCTTGGCCGAGCGCGGATCGACCGGAGCGTCATCGAACAGCAGCGCCAGCGCATGCGTGCCCGGGTCGTACATGTGCCAACGGGTGCCCTGCATCGAAGCGCCACGCTCGCGTACCAGCCAGCGCGCATGCGCGCCGCGTCCGACCTGCAGGTCCAGGTCACGGTCGGGCAATGCCTGGCGCAGGGCATCCAGCTGCGGCGCCGCATCGGGCGCCACCGCATGCAGCGACGGCACCACGCTGCGATAGCCGACCAGCAGTGGCTGCCTCGTAACGGGATCGAGCGTTACCGGTCCCAGGTCGGCGACTCCGGCGGGGTCGGCATGCACGGTATGCAGGCGGCCGTCACCATCCAGCCGCTGCAGGCCGGCCAGGTCGCCTTCCAGTTGGCTGCGCAGCCACACGCCGCCATCGGGTGCGCGCGCCAGCAGGCTGCAGCGCCGGGTGGGCGTGCACTGCGCCAGCCGCTGCAGCTGCCCCTTGTGTACGCGATGGATGCCTACCGTGCCGCCCTCGAGCAGTTGCAGCCAGGCCAGCTGCCCGTCGCCGTCGAGCAATGCGGCGATGATGCGCCGGTGATCCTGGTGCAGGCGCGTGCGTTGGCCGCGCGCGTCCACCCGCCAAAGCTGCCACTGCGACGGCGTGGCGGCATCGACATCGCGATGCTCCTCCACGACCAGCAGGCCGGCCGGCGCGACATCGAGCGAGAGCACCTGGCGCCGCGACGGACCGCCCAGCGTGGTGAGCACTCCCGAATCGGCCTGGCCTGCGGTGGCCAGGGCGAACACTTCGGTCGGCGTCTGCAGCAGCAGCCAGCGACCATCGCGGCTCCAATCCAGGGACAGGGCGCTGGTGTCGGAGAGCAGCCGGGTCGGCGTGCCGCCGTTCGCCGTTCGCATCCATACCTCGCGTCGCGCGCCGCGCTCGCGCAACCAGGCCAGCTGCGATCCATCCGGTGAGAGCCGCACCTCGACAATCGATGGCTGCTGCAGGAACGCGCTGCGCGGTATCGATGGCGTCGCCGGCAGGCCCGCCTGAGCTGCAACGAAGGTGCGCAGGGAGGTGACGTCCTCGCTCGCCGATACCGGCAGGGCGATGAGCGATGCGGCGGCTGCTGCGCACAGCATGGCGATCACGAGGAGTGGAGCGAGATAGGCACGGGCATGCGCTGTGGTCATGGTCGCGCGCTCAAGCGGTGGCGATTGCCGCTGCGTCCGGAAGCGATCGGTCCAGTGGATCTCGCAGCGGCACCATCAGCCACCAGGTCGCCAGCACCGGCGGCCCGCCCACTGCGCAGGCCAGCGTCCAGGTCATGCGTCCGCGCGGTCCGGTTGCAGTGCGTGCACCGCGCAGCCAGGCGACCGTAGCCGATAGCGCTGCAAGCAGGATCGCCCGCCAGATCACGCTGCGCGGAATCGGCGCCGGCGTGGTCGCATCCAGCGGCAGCGGCGGGGCGAACAGTTCCAGTGCCGCCTTGCCGAGCGCGTGCAGCGCTGGCGATGGCCACCAGGCGCGATAGCGGTAAGCGGCCGGATAGTCGAAGACGAGGGGACGTCGGTGGATCGTCTCGATCCGGCCATCGTCGTGCACGCGAAGCGTGGCCTGGAACGGCGCGACCCCGTCGACCGTATGCGAACGCGCGGAGAAGGTGAAGGCGACCAGCCAGCCGTCTACCAGCTCGATCGCCTCCAGGCTGCGCAGGTCGCCCATCGCGCCTGGCAGCGCGACGCGCAGGCGGATCGGCACCGGGTGCAGGTCCTGGGCCATGTCGCGGGCGTCGAGGAAGTACAGCGCACGATCACTCAACGCGGCCAGGCGCGCGCCGACCAGGCTCACGCCCATCAGCGTCTCGCCTGCCGGCAGGACCAGCCGCGGCACGACCTGTTGCGACTGGGCAACGTACTGGTACAGGGTGCGGCCGCCGACCAGCACCGCGTCGTCTTCGGACATGCCCGGCAGCGGACCACCGGGCAGCACCGGCGCCGGGAACGGCGCATTGTCCGCGCCCACGCCCAGCGTGCCGGCAGCACGGCGGTCGCGCAGTTTCCAGCCATGCAGGCGCATGTCGTCATGGCTGAACACCCAGCGGATGCCGCCCTTGGCATCGTCGAATTCCATCGGACGGAAGTTGGCCAGTTCCTGTCGCTGCGGCAACTTGGGCACCTGCACGCCGAAACCGTGCGGCTCGGAAAGACCGATCTGCTCGCGCAGCAGTGGCGCATCGGGGTGGACGCTGCCCTGCAGGCCGGCGAGCATGCGCCCGCGCTCGTCCATCTTCTCCACTTCGTTATGGCCGCCGGCCGGTGGCACCGGCGTGTTGTTGGGATGGCTGCCCTGCGCGATCCAGAGCATTTCCAGGCTCATGAAAGCGATCAGCAGCAACAGGTAGTTGGCCATCGACAGCGGCAGCGCGATGGCCAGCACCGCGCCGGGCGCGCGCGGCAATGCGGTGGGATCGGGGCGGAATGCCAGCAACAGCAATCCCGCCAGCGACGCCAGCACGATCAGTTCGACTGCAATCAGGCCTGGCCCGTAGGCATCGCTGGCCAACGGCCAGCACAGCAGCACCAGTGCCGCACCGGCGCTGCGCACGCCGCGCAGGCTGCAGAAGGCGCCAGCCAGGTACGCGGACGTGGCGATCAGCCAGCCCGACAGTGGCAACAGCCAGTGGCGCAGGTCGACCACGCGCGCGGTCGCCGTTTCCTGCCACAGCGCCACCAGCAGGATCGGCAGCGCGACGGCGATGGCCAAAAGCACGCCTGCCGAACAGGCCAGCGATGCGGCGATGCGCCGGTGCGCCAATGGCCGGTGCAACAGGTTCAGCCATTGGCTCGGGCGCCGGTAGCTGCCCATCTGGTACAGCCCCAGCAGCAGCCCGGCCAGCGCATAGGTGCCGCCGACGACCCACTGCACCACCAGCGGTTGCTGGGCCAGGTCCACGACCCGGGCCATGAACCCCAGCGCGAGCAGGTGCACCGCAGCGGCGGCGAAGGCCCAGATGCGGAAGCGGATGAGTTCGGCCTTGAACAGGTCCCACATGGTGCGTTTCCTCGATGCGTGCGCGGGCCGGTGCGGTCAGGAGGCGTTCGGCGCGGCGTGATGCTTGGCCAGGAAGGCGTTGACCGCGCGATCCAGGCTGACCGGCATGCTGCGCATCGAGCGCGCGCCCGCACTGCGCAGGAAGTCGGCGAAGCTGTCGTCCTGGTCCAGCACCAGGTAGTGGTGCAGCCCATCCAGGCGCTGCGCTTCGAGCAGGCCGGGCACGCTGCGCGGATCGGGGCCCTTGAACGGGATGTCGGCGACCCAGTGGGTCACGCGCGCGGTGAATTCATCGGGCGCGCACATGTGCCGCAGCTGTCCCTGCTCGAGGATGACGAGGTTGTCGGCGACGCGCTCGATCTCCTCCATCTGGTGCGAGCAGTAGACGACGGTGCAATCCTCGGTGGCGCTGTTGTACATCAGCGATTCCAGGAAGGCGCGCTTGGCGACCACGTCCAGCCCCAGGGTCGGTTCGTCGAGCACCAGCAGTTCCGGTGACTGCGCCAGCGCCAGCGCCAGGTTGAGGCCGGCGCGTTCGCCACGCGAAAGCTGGGCGACCTTCTGGTCGTCGAGTACCTGGAAGTGGCCGATGACCTCGTCGTAGGCGCGCTGGCTCCAGCGCGGATACTGGTGCTGCTGCATCGCGCGCACCTGGCCCACGCGCATCCATCCGGGCAGGGTGTGCTCCTCGTTGACGAAGCCGATGCGGCTGCGGTCCTGCGGCGTCAGCTGCTGGCTGTCGCGGCCGAGGATGCGCGCGCAGCCGGCGGTGGGCGCGAGGAAGCCCAGCAACACGCGGAACAGCGTCGATTTGCCCGCGCCGTTGGCGCCGACGATGGCGTGGATGTGCCCGCGCGGGATCGCCAGGTCCAGCCGGTCCAGGGCCAGCTTGCGCCCATAGCGCCGGCTCAGCGCACGGGTTTCGATGATCAGGTCGGTGGCGTGCATGGCCGGTGCTCAGGCGCGCTTGCGCGGCGTCAGCCGGCGCAGTTCGAGTGTCAGCCGCGACTGCACCTCTACGACCGGGAAGTCCAGCGGGACCACATCGTTGACGAAGCGGCCGATGGCATCGTCCAGCCGCCGCTCGCGCTCGGCATCGGACAGGCGCTGGCGCGGGGTGGCCACATACAGGCCCATGCCTTGCCGCGACTCCAGCCAGCCTTCGGCGGTGAGCTCGGCATAGGCCTTGGCGACGGTGTTGGGGTTGACCGTGAGTTGCTGCGCCAACCCGCGCACGCTGGGCAGCTGGTCGCCCGGGCGCAGCTCGGCGGTGGCGACCTGCATGCGCACGGCGTCGACGATCTGGCGGACGATCGGGCGCGGATCGCCCGTGGCGATCTGGATCATCAATGCGGTGGTCCTGGCCATGCCCGTGCCCTCGTTTGCTGTACTAGTACAAATAGTACAGTTGGTCGGGCGATGTCAACACTTGTTCCCGTCGATGCGTCACTGGCTGCGAACGAGGGTCGGCCGCGATGGGCAGGTGGGCCCTGGGACATTCGGTCCACCCCGATGAAGCCGGTGTGCGCGTGGTGCTCCGCATACAATCCACGCGTGCTTCGTTCCCGCTCCCTCGATCGTGCGATGTCCCGGCTGGCGCTGATCGCGCTGCTGCTGGTGGTGTTCGCGCCATCGGTGAGCCGGACGCTGGCGGCGGGCACGAGCCAGCTTCTGGCCGGCTGGTCGCAGCTGTGCACGAGCACGGGCCTGCAGCTGCTGCCCAGCGAGGGCAGTTCGCCACTGGGCAAGTCGACGATGCCGATGGGCATGCCGGCGGGCGCGGATTGCGCCTACTGCCCGCTCGCCGCGTCGCTGCCGCTGTTGCTGCTGTGCCTGGCGTTCGCACTGGTGGTACACGCGCCCTGGACGCCGCACTCGCGGCCCTCCCCACGGCTTCGCCAGGCCGCCCGCGTATGCGGCCTGGGCAGTCGCGGCCCACCGATCCTGCTCTGAACCACAAGCCGAACCCTGCTGACGCGCGGCGGTCTTGCCGCGCCCTTGTGCTTTGGAGCTGCCATGTCGATTTTTTTTCCGGCGCGCCTGTCCGCGTCGATCTGCCTTGCCCTTGCCTGTCCCGTGCCTGCGTTCGCCATCGAACTGGACGTGCAGGATTTCGACGCGATCGTCGTCACCGCCGACGCGCCGGTCTCGCCGCTGACCTGGGAGACCGATCCACGCCTGCCGCGGCAGCCGGTCCCGGCCAGCGACGGCGCCGACTACCTCAAGACCATTCCCGGCTTCACCGCCATCCGCAACGGCGGCACCAATGGCGATCCGGTCCTGCGCGGCATGTTCGGCTCGCGCCTGGCATTGCTGACCAATGACGGGTCCATGCCCGGCGCCTGCCCGGCGCGGATGGACAACCCGCTGTCGTACGTGTCGCCTGAGACCTACGACCGGCTGGTGGTGGTGAAGGGGCCGCAGACGGTGTTGTGGGGGCCGGGCGCGTCGGCCGGCACGGTACGGTTCGAGCGCGATACGCCGCGCTTCGACGAAGCGGGCCTGCGCCTGCAGGGCAGTGCGTTGGCCGGATCGTTCGGCCGCAACGACCAGGTGATCGATGCGACCGCCGGCTCGGCTGCCGGCTATGCGCGCGTCTCGGCCAACCGCTCGGCCTCGGACGACTACGAGGACGGCAACGGTGCGCGGGTGCCCTCGTCGTGGAAGAAATGGAATGCCGATGCGGCCGTCGGCTGGACGCCGGATGCGGATACCGTGCTGGAGTTCAGCGCGGGCACCGGCGATGGCCAGGCGCGCTACGCGGGCCGCGGCATGGACGGTTCGCAGTTCAGGCGCGACAGCCAGGCCCTGCGTTTCGAGAAGAGCGGCTTCGACGGCACACTGGACTCGGTGGAGTTCAGCGCGTTCCGCAACCTGGCCGACCACGTGATGGACAACTACACCTTGCGCGACCCCAATCCGATGAGCGCGATGCCGATGCCGATGGCCTCCAACGTCGAGCGCCGGACCCAGGGTGCTCGCGCCGCGCTGGAATGGGCGTGGACGCAATGGGAGCTGGTGACCGGCATCGATGGCCAGCAAAGCCGGCATCGCGAACGCAGCGCGATGGGACGCGGCACCTATCGCTCGCTCCCGTGGAGTACGGATGCCAACTTCGAAACCGTCGGCGTGTTCACCGAAGCGACCTGGCGCTTGGCCCCGCATGCGCGCTGGGTGGCCGGTGCGCGCGTGGACCGCAGCGAAGCGACCGACGAACGCGCCAGCGTCGGCATGGGCATGATGGCCATGCCCAATCCCACCGCCGGGATGACGCGACGCGAAACGCTGCCCGCCGGCTTCCTGCGCCTGGAGCAGGATCTGGGCGCGGCACCATTGAGCTGGTATGCCGGTATCGGCCACGTCGAGCGCATGCCCGACTACTGGGAGCTGTTCTCGGCCGATATGGGCCCGATGGGCGCGGCCAATGCATTCGCCGGGCTGGCGCCGGAGAAGACCACCCAGCTCGATGTCGGCCTGCAATACCGCAGCGAGCGGTTGCAGGCGTGGGTATCGGCCTACGCCGGCCGCATCGACGACTACATCCTGTTCTCGTACCGCGACGGCGGAATGATGGGTCCCACCTCGTCGGTCGCCAACGTGGATGCGCGCATCCACGGCGCCGAAGCCGGTGCCGACTTCGCCCTCAGCGAGCGCTGGAAGCTGGGCGGTACGCTGGCCTGGGCCTGGGGCGAGAACCGCAGCGCAGGCGATGCGCTGCCACAGATGCCGCCGCTGGAAGCGCGCCTGTCGGCGGGCTATGACGACGGGCGCTGGAGCTTCGGCGCGCTGCTGCGCGGCGTGGCTGCGCAGGACCGGGTCGCCACCGACCAGGGCAACGTGGTCGGCCGCGACCTGGGACCGAGCGCGGGCTTCGCCACCCTGGCGCTCAACGGCGGCTACCGGTTCGACGCGCGCTGGCAGGTCACCGCCGGCGTGGACAACGTGTTCGATCGTGCCTATGCCGAACACCTGAACCTGGCCGGCAGCGCCGATTTCGGTTTTCCTGCCGATCCGGTGCGGATCAACGAACCGGGGCGTACCGCGTGGCTGAAGCTCGGTTTCAGTTACTGAGCAGACCTGCATGCGTTCGCGACCGGCATCGGGCCGGTCGCGGGCGCGCTCAGTCCGACATCAGCTTGCGCCAGCCGGCGTGGCCCAGTTCGCGCAGCGTCGCGTAATTGCGCTCGACGATCGAATCCGGATCCGGATACACGTCCACCGCGCGGCTGACGCTGTCCTCGCGCAGCAGGTGCAGGGTCGGGAAGGGCGCGCGGTTGCTGTAGTTCTCGATGTCGTCGGCGCCGCTGTCGGCGAACTGGTAATCCGGGTGGAAACTGGCCACCTGCAGTTCGCCATCCAGCTCCAGCACCTCGACCAGCGTGTCGGCCTGTTCGAGGAAATCGTTGTAGTCGAGGAAATCCTGCAGCACGTGCGGATGCACCAGCAGGGTGGTGTCGACCTGGTCGGCCGGTGTGTCGCGCAGCAGCAGCAGTTCCTCGCCCAGCTGCTCGATCAGCTGCTCGGGCGTGGTCGCGTCGCTGTAGACCAGGCGCACCTGTTCCTTGACGTACACCGCCTTGGCGAACGGGCACAGGTTCAGGCCGATCACCGCCCGCTCCAGCCAGCGCCGGGTGAGGGCCAGGGCTTCTTCCTCGCCGGGCTGGAGGGTGTCGTTGTCGTCGGACATGGCGGCGCTCCCTCAGTCGCGGAAATTCTCGAACTGCAGCGGGATCTCGAAGTCGGCCTTGCGCAGCAGCGCGATGGCGTCCTGCAGGTCATCGCGCTTCTTGCCGTTGACCCGCAGCTTGTCGCCGTTGATCTGGCTGTCGACCTTGAGCTTGGCGTCCTTGAGTGCGGACTGGATCTTCTTGGCGGTCTCCCGCTCGATGCCCTGCTTGATGGTGACCTTCTGCCGCGCACCGGCCAGGTTGGTCTCCACGTCGCCGAACTCCAGGCAGCGGATATCGATGCCGCGCGCGGTCAGCCGCTGCTTGAGGATGTCGGTCATCTGCTTGAGCTGGAAGTCGCTGGGCGCCGACTGGCTGACCACGTTCTCTTCCAGCACGAACTTGGCGTCCACGCCCTTGAAGTCGAAACGGGTGGTCAGTTCACGGCTGGCCTGGTCGACCGCGTTGGTCAGCTCGTGGGTGTCGACTTCGGAAACGACGTCGAAGGAGGGCATGGCGGGGGCTCCCTGCGGAAAGAATGGCGCCCATTCTAGGGCGCCGCGCCGCCGCGGTCGCGGTCTGGCCAATGCGCATGCAGGAAGCCGGATACGCCGTAACAGGCCGGGGCGTCGCGGTTGGACAGGACGATGACGGTTTCGCCGGTACGCGGATAGGTGCGCACGTCCGTGCAGATGCCATCGGCGCTGCCGCCGTGGCCCCAGCGGAAGTCGCGGGCCGGCACGTCCGGACCGTAATCGGTGGCGAAGAAGCCCAGGCCCATGAACTCGCGCTGGGTGGCGATGGCCTGCTCGAACAGCGGCCTGGGCAGCAACTTGCCCGACTCCAGCGCCTGGACGAAGCGCAGCATGTCGCGCGCGGTGGAAACCTGGCCGCCGGCGGCGAAGCCACGCGCGGGCAGCGTGTCGCAGTTGCGCACGTGCTTGCCGTCCACGCTCACGTAGCCGTGGGCGATGTCCGGCGCCGGGTCGGTGCAGTCGACGAAGCCGGTGCTGGCCATGCCCGCTGGCTTCAGGATGTGGTTCCCGACGTAGGTGGCGAAGTCCTCGCCCGACAGCACCTCCACTATCCGCCCCAGCACGACGTAACCGTAGTTGCCATAGGCCTGCTGCGAGCCCGGCGCGAAGGCCGGCGCGCGGTCGCCATGCAGGGCGATCATGTCGGCCAGGCTCTGCAGCTGTTGGCGCTGCGCTGCGTTCTGCGCACCGAACAGCTCGTCGATGTCGCCGGCGCCACCGGTATGGGTGAGCAGGTGGCGGATGGTCACCTGGTGCGCGAACTGCGCATTGGGATAGTCGCGCAGCACCTGGCCGACCGGTGTGTCCAGGGTGACGCGACCGGCGGCGACCTGCTGCAGCATCGCCGTGCTGGTGAACATCTTGCCGGCCGAGGCCAGGTTGAAGCGGTCACCGGGCAGCAGCGGCGCCTCCCCGTTCTCATCGCGCAGGCCGTATGCCTGTTCGAAGATCACCTGCCCGCCGCGGGCGACCAGGACCACGCCGGAGAACGGTCCGGCGGCGTTCACGCCCTGCGCGAAGCCATCCAGGCGCGCCAGCTCCACCGGATAGGGCGGCGGCGCACCAGTTGCTGTCGGGGTCGAGGCGAGCATTGCGGCGAGCAGGAGGCCGGGCGTCATGCAGGATCTCCATGGAGGTCCGGGCGAGCATAGCCGGATGCGGATGGCGATAATGGGCGCATGTCCGCTTCCCGATCCCCGCTGGCCGCCATCGGCTGGATGCTCGCCGCCGTCGCCAGCTTCTCGCTGATGGACGCCGGCATGAAAGAGCTTGCCGCGCACTATCCGCCGCTGCAGGTGACGCTGTTGCGCGGGGCGGCTTCGCTGCCGTTCGTGCTGGTCTGGGTGCTGGCCACCGCCGGCGCGCGCTCGATCGTGCCGGTGCGCTGGGGCCTGCACCTGCTGCGCGGCGTGCTGGGCATGGTGATGATCGGCTGCTTCGTGTTCGCGTTGAAGCGCATGCCGCTGTCCACCGCGTACTCGATCTATTTCGTCGCCCCGCTGCTGGTGGCCGCGCTGTCGGTGCCGCTGCTGGGCGAAAAGGTCGGCCCGCGGCGCTGGACTGCCATCGGCATCGGCCTGGTCGGCGTGATCGTGGTGCTGCGCCCGGGCGTGGACGGCATCATTTCCTTCCCGGGGCTGATGGTTCTGCTGGCGGCGACCGCCTACGCCATCGCGGCGGTGACGGTCAGCCTGCTGACCCGCACCGACACTCCGCAGTCGATGGTGGTCTGGTTCCTGGCGATCATGGCGGTGGGCGCGGGCCTGGCCGCGATCCCGGGCTGGGTGCCGCTGCGCTGGGACCACACCGCGTTGATCCTGGGCATGGGCCTGGCCGGCGCGCTGGGCCAGATCGCACTGACCAGCGCCTTCATGCGCGGCGATGCCTCGCTGATCGCGCCGCTGGAATACACCGGCCTGGTCTGGGTGATCGCCTGGGACTGGCTGTTCTGGCGCACACTGCCCGATGCCACCACCTGGATCGGCGCGGCGATCATCGTCGCCAGCGGCCTGTACCTGCTGCGCCGCGAACGCGTGGTCGGCGCGGAGCGGGCGGCGCCGATCGATCATTCCTGAGCGGGCGCTCGGCCCTCACCGATAGAGGCCAGCCAGGTCGCCGAAAGAACGAACGGGCCGCAGGGCCCGTTCGTTCCGATCACCGGCTTGCGTCGCGCCCGCTCAGAAGCGGCCGCCAAACCCGATGCCCGCGGCCCACGGATCCAGGTCGACTTCTTCGCCGGTGCCTGTTCCGGCCACCCGAACGTCCGGACGCATCTGCAGGTAACGCGCGTCGACGCGTACGAACCAGGTCGGACTGATGTTGAAGTCGATGCCGGCCGTGCCGATGGCGCCCTTGGCCGTCTGCAGGCCCACGTGCAGGTCGCCGCCCAGGTTCTCGCGGGTGAAATTGGACTCGTAGTAGCCGATGCCCACGAACGGGCGGAACACATCTGCCGCGTCGCCGAAATGCCATTGGCCGCTCAGCGCGACCGGCTGCTGCTTGACGTTGCCGATCCGGCCCACGCCGTCCCTGCGCACCGAATGGCTGAGCTTGTCCGAGCCCACCACGCCCCACAGTTCGATGGCGACGTGGTCGTTGGCGAACCAGCTCGCGCTCACGCTGGCGGCCGTATCGCCTTCCACGCGCAGGCCGTCGCCGGGATCGGACGGGGTGAGCATGGTGACGCCGCCGACGACCGAGAAACGCGCGTCGGCGTCCTGCGCCGATGCCGGCACCGCCGCCAGCGCGATGGCCAGGGCGAGGCCGGGGATGGCGAGGCCGGGGATGATGAGGTTCCGCATGTAGGACTCCTGTCGCAGTGGTCGGGCCCTTCCTTGTGCCAATGAGCGTCAGGGTCGTGAAGCGCGGCAGGTGGTAGGCCTGGGCAGCTCGGGAGACGGGTCCGAAGGGACTCCAGCGGCCATGCGCCGGAGCACCGGAAAAATGGACTACGTCATGGCCTTTTGCCCATGCAAGAACTACGAAACTCGATAAACCGGCATCTGCCGTGCCGTCATGCGCCAACTTCGAACACCGCCATTGCGCTGAAAACAGAACGGGCCCCGAAGGGCCCGTCCAATACCATCTTCACCAGCGGCGCGATGCTTCGCGTCGCTATATGTGAAGTTACGAACGCGCCATCAGAAGCGCGCGCCCAGGCCCACGCCGACGGTCCACGGATCGAGCTTGAGATCCTGGCCGGTGCCTTCGCCGGCCACGCGCACTTCCGGACGCGAGTGCATGTAGCGCACGTCGGTGCGGGCGAACCAGGTCGGGTTGATGTTGAAGTCCATGCCGACCGTGCCGATCGCGCCCTTGGCCGTTTCCAGGCCCACGTGCGGGCCGCCGCCGGAGATGTCTTCGTTGCTGAAGTTGGACTCGTAGTAACCCAGGCCCACGAACGGACGGAAGATGTTGTCGGCCTGGCCGAAGTGCCACTGGCCGCTCAGCGCGATCGGCTGCTGTTCGACCGTGCCGACCTTGCCGACGCCGTCGGCGCGGACGCGATGGTTGAACTTGTCGGCCGCGCCCCACAGTTCGACCGCGAAGTTGTCGGTGGCATACCAGCTCGCGCTCAGGGTCGGCGCGCCATCGCCATCGACCTTCAGGCCGGGTGCGGCATCGGTCTTGGGATCCAGGTGGGTATAGCCGCCGACCACGGCAAAACGCTTGCCGGCGGCGGTGCCGCTGTCGGTGGTGCTGTCCTGGGCGAAGGCAGGCGAAGCGGCCAGCGCGGGGATCAGGGCGAGGGTAAGGATTCGAATGGACCGCATGGGAAGTCTCCTTTTCATTGTTCTAGTGCCCCAGGGAGTGGGCGCGGCCGACCCTATCGGCGCGGGCATGAACGCAAACCCGCATGCGCATGCACGCAGTCGCCGTGGTTCAGCCACTTCGCCGAATCGCCTGGAAACAGGGCGCGCCGATCGGCGAGCAAGTTCATGCACCTGCACGCGGCGTGAGGAACCGGCACGCCCTGCGGCGACCGGTTGCGCGGGATTTCGGCCGGTACCGGTGGCTGGGTGGCGGACCTTGCGCCACATTCGCCGGCGTATTGACGCAGGCAGGCAGCGCCGATGCGATGGTCTCCGCTGAAACATGTCGCGGGACATGCGATCGCACGCCAATCCAGCGCCCGTAAAGGTTGGCGGGTGGGGCGTGGACGGACACAATAGGGGTCTTTCCTCACACAAGAACCGCCGGAGTCCAGGCATGGCCGAAATCAAGGAAGCGCGCGTCCCCGACATCGGGGATTACAGCGACGTCCCCGTCATCGAAATCCTGGTCGCCGTGGGCGACACCGTGACCAAGGACCAGGGCCTGGTGACGCTGGAGTCGGACAAGGCCACGCTGGAAGTGCCCGCGCCCTTCGCCGGCGTGGTCAAGGAGCTGAAGGTCAAGCTAGGCGACACCCTGTCCGAAGGCAGCGTGGTGGCACTGATCGAGGCCGGCGAAGGCGCTGCCGCCCCGGCCGCAAAGCCGGCCGCTCCGGCCAAGGCCGAGGCGCCCGCCCAGGTGAAGGCCGCCGAGACCGGCACCAAGGTCGAGCCGGTGGCCGTGGCCGCCCAGCCCGACAAGCTGGCCCAGCGCGAGATCGCGCAGGAAAACGCCGCGCCGGTCGCGGCCGCCCCGGGCACCGATCCGGAAGCCTCGCCGCCGCGCACCCCGCCGGTGGAGTTCGGCGCCGCCAGCGTGCTGCCCGACCAGGTGCCGTACGCCAGCCCGGCCGTGCGCGTGTTCGCCCGCGAGCTCGGCGTGGACCTGGCCCAGGTCAAGGGCAGCGAGCGCGGTGGCCGCATTTCCAAGGAAGACGTGCAGCGCTTCGTCAAGGCCGCGCTGGCCGGCGGCGCGCCTGCCGCATCGGCCGCCGCGCCGGTCGGGGGCGGTGGCGGTGGCCTGAACCTGCTGGCCTGGCCGAAGGTCGATTTCACCAAGTTCGGCGAGATCGAAACCCAGCCGCTGTCGCGGATCAAGAAGATCTCCGGTGCGAACCTGTCGCGCAACTGGGCGATGATTCCGCACGTCACCCAGTTCGACAACGCCGACATCACCGACCTGGAAGCGCTGCGCGTGCAGCTCAACCAGGAGCAGGAGAAGGCCAAGTCCGGCGCCAAGCTGACCATGCTGGCGTTCCTGCTCAAGGCCAGCGCTTCGGCGCTCAAGCAGTTCCCGGAGTTCAACGCCTCGCTCGATGCGACCGGCGAGAACCTCACCCTGAAGAAGTACTTCCACATCGGTTTCGCCGCCGACACGCCCAACGGGCTGGTCGTGCCGGTGATCCGCGATGTCGACAAGAAGGGCCTGGTGCAGATCGCGCTGGAAATGGGCGAGCTGGCCAAGAAGGCGCGCGACGGCAAGCTCGGCCCGGCCGACATGAGCGGCGGCTGCTTCTCGATCAGCTCGCTGGGCGGCATCGGCGGCACCGCGTTCACCCCGATCATCAATGCGCCGGAAGTGGCGATCCTGGGCGTGTCCAAGTCGAGCCAGCAGCCGGTGTGGGACGGCAAGCAGTTCGTGCCGCGCCTGACCCTGCCGTTGTCGCTGAGCTACGACCACCGCGTGATCGACGGCGCCGCCGCCGCGCGCTTCACCACCTACCTGGCCCAGGTCCTCGCGGACATGCGCCGCGTGCTGCTTTAAAAAAGGAGCACGGACATGGCCAATACGATTGAAGTGAAAGTCCCGGACATCGGCGATTACAGCGACGTCCCGGTGATCGAAGTGCTGGTCGCCGTCGGCGACACGGTGAAGAAGGACCAGGGCCTGGTCACGCTGGAATCGGACAAGGCCACGCTGGAAGTGCCGTCGACTGCCGATGGCGTGGTCAAGGAGATCAAGGTCAAGATCGGCGACCGGTTGTCGGAAGGCGGCGTGGTGGTCGTGCTGGAAGCCGCGGGTGCCGCGGCGCCTGCCGCGCCGAAACCTGCTGCACCTGCTGCTGCGCCGAGCGCGCCGGCGCCGGCTGCCGCAGCGGCTCCCGCTGCGCCTGCCGCCGCTGCACCGGTTGCGGCCGCTTCGTCCGGTCCGGTCGAGATCAAGGTGCCCGACATCGGCGACTACAGCGGCGTGCCGGTGATCGAAGTGCTGGTCAAGGTCGGCGACACGGTCAAGAAGGACCAGGGCCTGGTCACGCTGGAATCGGACAAGGCCACGCTGGAAGTGCCGTCCACCGCCGATGGCGTGGTCAAGGAGCTGAAGGTCAAGCTCGGCGACGCGCTGTCGCAGGGCGACGTGGTCGCGGTACTCGAATCCGCTGGCGGCGCGCCTGTTGCGGCCGCCGCGCCGGACAGCAAGCCGCCGGTCGCGCCGTCTCAAGCCGCACCGGCCGCTCCGCCGGCACCCAAGCCCGCGCTGGGCACCGGCAAGCAGGCCGACATCGAGTGCCGCATCGTCGTGATCGGTTCGGGCCCCGGCGGCTATACCGCCGCGTTCCGTGCCGCCGACCTGGGCCTGGATACGGTGCTGGTCGAGCGCTATGCCAGCCTGGGCGGCGTGTGCCTCAACGTCGGCTGCATCCCGTCCAAGGCGCTGCTGCATGCGGCCGCATTGATCGAGGAAGCGTCGCACTCGGACGACATCGGCATCAGCTTCGGCAAGCCGAAGATCGACCTGGACAAGCTGCGCGGCTTCAAGCAGGACAAGGTCGTGGGCCAGTTCACCAAGGGCCTGGCCGGCATGGCCAAGCAGCGCAAGGTGCGCACGGTGCAGGGCGTGGCGAAGTTCGTGTCGCCCAACGAGCTGGAGATCGTCGGCGCCGACGGCAAGACCCAACTGCTGCGTTTCGAGCAATGCATCATCGCTGCCGGCTCGCAGGCGGTGAAGCTGCCGAACTTCCCGTGGGACGACGCGCGGGTGATGGATTCCACCGACGCGCTGCAGCTGGCCGACGTGCCCAAGTCGATGCTGGTCGTCGGCGGCGGCATCATCGGCCTGGAAATGGCCACCGTATATCGCGCGCTGGGCGCGGAAGTCACCGTGGTCGAGTTCATGGACCAGCTGATGCCCGGCGCCGACAAGGACATGGTCAAGCCGCTGGCCGACCGCCTGAAGAAGCAGGGCGTGATCGTGCACCTGAAGACCAAGGCGGCCAAGGTCGAAGCCTCGAAGAAGGGCATCACCGTGTCGTTCGAGAGCGCCACCGAAGGCCAGAAGCCGGAGCTGGAATCGGGCACCTGGGATCGCGTGCTGGTCGCGGTGGGCCGCTCGCCCAACGGCGGCAAGCTCGACGCGGCCAAGGCCGGCGTGCAGGTCAGCGAGCGCGGCTTCATTCCGGTCGACCGGCAGATGCGCACCAACGTGCCGCACATCTTCGCCATCGGCGACCTGGTGGGCCAGCCGATGCTCGCGCACAAGGCCACGCACGAAGGCAAGCTGGCCGCCGAAGTGGCTGCCGGCGAGAAGAAGGAGTGGGTGGCGCGGGTGATCCCGTCGGTGGCTTACACCGATCCGGAGATCGCGTGGGTCGGCGTCACCGAGACCGAGGCCAAGGCCAAGGGGTTGAAGATCGGTGTCGGCAAGTTCCCGTGGGTCGCTTCGGCGCGCGCGGTGGGCATCGGCCGCGGCGAAGGCTTTACCAAGCTGATCTTCGACGAGCACACCCACCGCATCATCGGCGCGGGCATCACCGGCGTGCACGCCGGCGACCTGATCTCCGAACTGGCGCTGGCGATCGAGATGGGCGCCGAGGCCGGCGACATCGGTGCCACGATCCACCCGCACCCGACCCTGGGCGAGACGGTGGCGATGGCGGCCGAGGTGTACGAGGGCACGATCACCGACCTGTATATCCCGAAGAAGAAGTGATCCGGGCCACCACCTGGAAGTGAAGACGGACCCCGGCGCATGCCGGGGTTCGCGTTTTGAGCGGCTGCGTGCGCCTGGCAGGGTGAGCGCGGGAGCGCGCCGCGGCGTCGAAAAGGCCGCTATCGACGGCCAGTGTGCCGCTAACGTTACGCCCGGACGAAAAAAGGCCCCGGGTGGGGACCGGGGCCTTGGCCGGGGCTGACCGACGAGGTTCTCCGTCCCGGCAAAGGATCGACCCGTGCCCGGCGGGGAAGTTCCATACTCAGAACCCAACCTTCGTCGGTTGTCCCCGAAAATGTCCCCCTGCTATACTTTTGCGGCTCGGCAGGGCGCGTTTCATGCCTGCCTTCCGCTTACTCCCGCAGGTAATCATCTCGTGCTGAACTCCGTTGCCGCAGGCCGGCGACAGGCCGGTCGCGCGATTGCCTGGCAGGTGGGAGCGACGTTGCTGGTCGCGCTGGCCTGCCTCTGGCAGGGCCTGCACTGGTCGGCCGCGGCGCTGGTGGGTGGCGGGGCGGTAGTCCTGGCGGGGTGGTTTTCAGCCCGGATCGCGCTGGGGGGCGGCGTGGATGCCGCGGTCCCCGCGCTGGCCCGGCTGGTGGCGGGGGTGTTGGCCAAATGGCTGGTCCTCGTCGCGGCGCTGGCGCTGGGCGTACTGGCCCTGGGGCTGCCTCCGCTGCCGATGTTGGCCGCGGCGGTGACGGTGCTGGCGGCGCAGGTCGTGGCGCTGGCGCTGGCCCGCTGAAGTGCGGCACCGCGTGAGCGGATCCGAGTCATCAATTCAGGTTTTAGAACAGGAAAACGGGACCCATGGCGGCTGAGGCGGAACTGACCCCAACCAGCTACATCCAGCATCACCTGCAGAACCTGACCTTCAAGGTCGGTGAGGGTGGTTTCTGGACGTTGCACGTGGACACGTTCGTGACCGCGGTGCTGATGGGTTTCCTGATGGTGTTCATGTTCTGGCTGGCCACGCGCAAGGCCACCGCAGGCGTGCCGGGCAAGTGGCAGGCCTTCGTCGAGATCTGCCTGGAGTTCGTCGACCGCCAGGCGCGCGACACGTACCACGGGACCAGCAAGCTGGTGACGCCGATCGCGATCACCCTGTTCTTCTGGATCCTGATGATGAACCTGCTGAAGATGATCCCGGCGGACTTCATCGCAAAGCCGCTCGAGCTGATGGGCGTGCACTACTGGAAGCCTGTTCCGACCGCCGACGTGAATGCCACGCTGGGCATGTCGATCAGCGTGTTCTTCCTGATGATCTTCTTCGCGCTGCGCGCCAAGGGCCTGGGGCACTTCACCCTGGAGTTCCTGACCGCGCCGTTCGGCAAGTGGATGATGCCGTTCAACCTCATCCTCAACACCGTCGAGTGGCTGAGCAAGCCGATTTCGCTGGCGATGCGACTGTTCGGCAACATGTTCGGCGGCGAGATCGTGTTCCTGCTGATCTGGGTGCTCGGCGGCGCCGGCATCGCCGGCATGTTCGCCGGTGCGGCCTTCGGTTTCGGCTGGATGATCTTCCACCTGCTGGTGATTCCGCTGCAGGCGTTCATCTTCATGATGCTGTCGATCGTGTACCTGAGCCTGTCCGAAGACAGTCACTGAGTTCCCCCTCTTTCGCTTCACCCTTAGTCCCAACCTGCTTTCATCAGCAATCCACCACTTAGCAAATCCGTTCCGGAGAAAATCATGGAAATCGCACTGACCGCCCTCGCTTCCGTCCAGGCTTCGACCGTTCTGGCCATCGGCATCATGATCGGCCTGGCCGCGCTGGGCGCCGGCCTGGGTCTGGCCATCATGGCCGGCAAGTTCCTGGAGTCGGCCGCGCGCCAGCCGGAACTGATCCCGGTGCTGCAGGTCCGCATGTTCATCACCGCCGGCCTGATCGACGCCGCGTTCATCATCTCGGTCGCCGTCGGCCTGCTGTTCGCCTTCGCCTCGCCGTTCGTCGCTCCGTTCCTGGCTCAGCTGGGCGGTTGATCGAACGTCGGGTGGCGCCCGCGCATCCGCACGGGCGCTGACAGGATGGAGGGGCCGGCCGGCAATGGCCGCGTCGGTCCCGTCACCACAGGCAGAGCGCACCAATGAACATCGGTCTTACTCTATTTGCCCAGGCGCTGGCTTTCGCTGCGCTGATCTGGCTGATCGCCACCAAGATCTGGCCGCCGCTGCTCAAGGCCATCGAGGAGCGTCAGCAGAAGATCGCTGAAGGCCTGGCCGCGGCCGACCGCAGCCAGAAGGATCTGGCGCAGGCCCAGGACAAGGTCAACGAGCTGCTGAAGGAAGCCCGCGGCAAGGCCAACGAGATCATCGACCAGGCCCACACGCGCGCCAACCAGATCGTCGACGCCGCTCGCGAAGACGCGCTGACCGAGGCCGGCCGCCAGAAGGCGATCGCCCAGGCCGAGATCGACGCGTCCGCCAACCGCGCCCGCGAGGACCTGCGCAAGCAGGTGTCCGTGCTGGCCGTGAACGGCGCCGAGAAGCTGCTCCGTCGCGAGATCGACGCCAACGCCCACAAGGCGTTGATCGACGATCTGGCCGCGCAGCTTTGATCGGGAGCTGACATGAGCCAGGCCCTTACCCTCGCCCGTCCCTACGCACGCGCCGCTTATGCGGCCGCCCGCGACGAAGGTCGCGTGGACGCGTGGTCGCAGGCGCTGGGCTTCGCCGCCCAGGTCGCCGCCGATCCGCGCGTGGCCGGCCTGCTGCTCAACCCGGAGCTGAGTCGCGACCAGGCGGTCGCGCTGCTGGCGCCGCAGGGCGCCGAGGCGACGTTCACCCGCTTCCTGGGCCTGCTTGCCGACGCCGGGCGCCTGCCGCTGCTGGCCGAGGTCGCTGGCCTGTACGAGCAGCTGCGCGCCGACGACCAGCACCTGGTGCGGGCCACCGTCACTTCCGCTACCGAGCTGTCGTCGCAGGAGCTGGACAAGCTTCGCGACGCGCTCAAGCGCCGCTTCGGCCGCGAGGTCGAGCTGGCATCGGCGGTCGATGCCAGCCTGATCGGTGGCGCGGTGATCGACGCCGGCGACGTGGTGATCGACGGCTCGCTCAAGGGCAAGCTCGCGCGCCTGCAGACCGCGCTGGCGGGCTGACCGGACAGCGGCACCAGACAGTTCACTTTTCAGGTCGCAATCCGACAGGCGCGCGACTCCAAGGAAACCAAGATGGCAACCACGCTCAACCCCTCCGAAATCAGCGACCTGATCAAGACCCGCATCGAGCAGGTCAAGCTGTCCGCTGAGGCCCGCAACGAAGGCACCGTGACCTCGGTGTCCGACGGCATCGTGCGCATCTTCGGCCTGGCCGACGTGATGCAGGGCGAAATGATCGAACTGCCGAACAACACGTTCGCGCTGGCGCTGAACCTGGAGCGCGACTCGGTCGGCGCCGTGGTCCTGGGCGATTACGAGCACCTTCGCGAAGGCGACGTGGCCAAGACCACCGGCCGCATCCTCGAAGTGCCGGTCGGTCCGCAGCTGCTGGGCCGCGTGGTCAACGCGCTGGGCGAGCCGATCGACGGCAAGGGCCCGCTGGGCGCGACCCTGACCGCTCCGGTCGAGCGCGTCGCCCCGGGCGTGATCTGGCGCAAGTCGGTCGACCAGCCGGTGCAGACCGGCTACAAGACCGTCGACGCGATGATCCCGATCGGCCGCGGCCAGCGCGAGCTGGTCATCGGCGACCGCCAGACCGGCAAGACCGCCCTGGCGATCGACGCGGTGATTAACCAGAAGAACACCGGCATCAAGTGCGTGTATGTGGCGATCGGCCAGAAGGCCTCGACCGTCGCCAACATCGTGCGCAAGCTGGAAGAGAACGGCGCCCTGGCCCACACCATCGTCGTGGCCGCCACCGCTTCCGAGTCGGCCGCGATGCAGTACATCAGCGCCTACTCCGGCTGCACCATGGGCGAGTATTTCATGGACCGCGGCGAAGACGCGCTGATCGTCTATGACGACCTGTCCAAGCAGGCCGTGGCCTACCGCCAGATCTCGCTGCTGCTGCGCCGTCCGCCGGGCCGCGAAGCCTACCCGGGCGACGTGTTCTACCTGCACTCCCGCCTGCTCGAGCGCGCCGCACGCGTGTCCGAGGAGTACGTGGAGAAGTTCACCAATGGTGCGGTGAAGGGCAAGACCGGTTCGCTGACCGCCCTGCCGATCATCGAAACGCAGGCCGGCGACGTGTCCGCGTTCGTGCCGACCAACGTGATCTCGATCACCGACGGCCAGATCTTCCTGGAAACCGACCTGTTCAACGCCGGCATCCGCCCGGCCGTGAACGCCGGCATCTCGGTGTCGCGCGTCGGTGGCGCCGCCCAGACCAAGGTCATCAAGAAGCTGTCCGGCGGCATCCGTATCTCGCTGGCGCAGTACCGCGAGCTGGCTGCGTTCGCGCAGTTCGCCTCGGACCTGGACGAAGCGACCCGCAAGCAGCTCGAGCGCGGCCAGCGCGTCACCGAGCTGATGAAGCAGAAGCAGTACCAGCCGATGTCCATCGCCAACCAGGCGCTGTCGATCTACGCGGTCAACGAGGGTTACCTGGACGACGTGCCGGTGGCCAAGATCGGCGCGTTCGAGGAGGGCCTGCACGCCCACTTCGCCAACACCGCCGGCGCGCTGATCGACCAGGTCAACAACACCGGTGGCTGGAACGACGAGATCGAGTCGGCGTTCAAAAAGGGCATCGCCGAGTTCAAGCAGACCGGCACCTGGTAAGCCGCGACATCGGCGGGCCCCGGCCCGCGCGGTAACGGAACCAAGTCCAACGGCGGGCCGGACGGCCTGCCAAACGGGAAGAAAAGATGGCTGGCGGACGCGAAATCAAAACCAAGATCAAGAGCGTGCAGAACACCCGCAAGGTGACGCGCGCGCTGGAAATGGTCTCGGCCTCCAAGATCCGCAAGGCGCAGGAGCGCATGCGCACCTCGCGCCCGTACGCGCAGGCGATGAAGCAGGTGATCGGCCACCTGGCCCAGGCCAATACCGATTACCAGCATCCGTTCCTGGTCGAGCGCGACGAGGTCAAGCGGGTCGGCTACATCGTCGTCTCGTCCGACCGCGGCCTGGCCGGCGGCCTTAACAACAACCTGTTCCGCAAGCTGCTGGGCGAAGTCCGCCAGTTCAACGAGCAGGGCGTCGAGGTCGACATGGTCACCATCGGCCAGAAGGCGCAGGCCTTCTTCCGGCGGATCAAGGTGAACATGGTCGGCAGCGTTTCCCACCTGGGCGACGTGCCGCACCTGGACGACCTGGTCGGCGTGATCAAGGTCATGCTCGACGCGTACACCGAAGGCAAGGTCGACCGCGTGTTCGTGGTCTACAACCACTTCGTCAACACCATGAGCCAGAAGGCCACGTTCGACCAGCTGCTGCCGTTGCCGGCGGCCAAGACCGGCGTGCCGAACCACGACTGGGACTACATCTACGAGCCCGACGCGGCCACGGTGCTGGACCACGTGATCACCCGCTACATCGAGTCGCTGGTGTACCAGGCGGTGCTGGAGAACGTGGCGTCCGAGCATGCCGCGCGCATGGTCGCGATGAAGTCGGCCAGCGACAACGCGACCAAGCTGATCGGCACGCTGAACCTGGTCTACAACAAGGCCCGCCAGGCGGCGATCACCCAGGAAATCTCCGAGATCGTGGGCGGCGCGGCAGCGGTCTGATTCGAATCCCTCGCAGGAGCCCGCGCATCCATGTGCGGACTTCTCGAAAAGAAAACCATCGGCGACCCGGTCGCGCAGAAAAACTTAAGAGTCTGAGGAAAACACCATGAGTCAGGGCAAGATCGTTCAGATCATCGGCGCCGTCGTCGACGTCGAGTTCCCGCGCGCCGAAGTGCCGAAGGTGTACGACGCGCTGAAGGTCGACAACACCGCCATCACCCTGGAAGTCCAGCAGCAGCTGGGCGACGGCGTGGTGCGCACCATCGCGCTGGGCTCCACCGACGGCCTCAAGCGCAACCTGGTCGCGGTCAACACCGGCAAGGCGATCTCGGTGCCGGTCGGCGCCGGTACCCTGGGCCGCATCATGGACGTGCTCGGCCGCCCGATCGACGAGGCCGGCGACGTGCAGGCCACCGACCATTGGGAAATCCACCGCGGCGCCCCGTCGTACGAGGACCAGTCCTCGGCCAACGAGCTGCTGGAGACCGGCATCAAGGTCATCGACCTGATGTGCCCGTTCGCCAAGGGCGGCAAGGTCGGCCTGTTCGGCGGCGCCGGCGTCGGCAAGACCGTCAACATGATGGAACTGATCAACAACATCGCCAAGGCGCACAGCGGCCTGTCCGTGTTCGCCGGCGTGGGCGAGCGTACCCGCGAGGGCAACGACTTCTACCACGAGATGAAGGACTCCAACGTCCTGGACAAGGTCGCGATGGTGTACGGCCAGATGAACGAGCCGCCGGGCAACCGCCTGCGCGTCGCGCTGACCGGCCTGACCATGGCCGAGTACTTCCGCGACGAGAAGGACGCGTCGGGCAAGGGCAAGGACGTGCTGCTGTTCGTCGACAACATCTACCGCTACACCCTGGCCGGTACCGAAGTGTCCGCGCTGCTGGGCCGCATGCCGTCGGCGGTGGGCTACCAGCCGACCCTGGCCGAGGAAATGGGCGTCCTGCAGGAGCGCATCACCTCGACCAAGACCGGCTCGATCACCTCGATCCAGGCCGTGTACGTCCCCGCGGACGACCTGACCGACCCGTCGCCGGCGACCACCTTCGCCCACCTCGACGCCACCGTCGTGCTGTCGCGAAACATCGCTTCGCTGGGCATCTACCCGGCGGTCGACCCGCTGGACTCGACCAGCCGCCAGCTGGACCCGAACGTCATCGGCCACGAGCACTACGACACCGCCCGCCGCGTGCAGTCCACCTTGCAGAAGTACAAGGAACTGAAGGACATCATCGCGATCCTGGGCATGGACGAGCTGTCGGAAGAAGACAAGCTGTCGGTGTCTCGCGCGCGCAAGATCGAGCGCTTCTTCAGCCAGCCGTTCCACGTGGCCGAAGTGTTCACCGGCTCGCCGGGCAAGTACGTGTCGCTGAAGGACACCATCCGCGGCTTCAAGGGCATCTGCGACGGCGAGTACGACCACCTGCCGGAGCAGGCGTTCTACATGGTCGGCACCATCGACGAAGCCGTCGAGAAGGCCAAGAAGATCGCTTGATCGCGATCTTCCTGAACTGAGCACAGCGAGGCCCCATGAGCACCATCCGTTGCGACATCGTCAGCGCCGAGCAGGAGATCTTCCACGGCGAGGCCACCCTGGTCGTGGCCACCGGCGAGCTGGGCGAGCTGGGCATCGCGCCGCGGCACGCACCGCTGATCACCCGCCTGAAGCCGGGCAAGGTCGTGGTGACGCTGCCTGACGGCTCGCACCTGGACTTCGCCATTTCCGGCGGCATCCTCGAGGTGCAGCCGCAGGTGGTGACGGTCCTGGCCGACACCGCGATCCGCGCCGAGGACATCGACGAGGCCGCCGTGCGCAAGGCCAAGGAAGAGGCCGAGCGCGTGCTGGCCAACCGCAGCGAGGCGATGGAAGTGGCCGAGGCGCAGCAGCGCCTGGCCGAGGTCACCGCCCAGCTGCAGGCCCTCGAGCGCCTGCGCCGCAACCTCAAGCACTGACCGCGTCCGGTCCGGCCCTGGCCGGCAGACGCAGCGAACGACGCCGGCCGATGCCGGCGTTTTTCGTTTCAGCGGCTACCGCTGCCACGCGTCGCGGACATGGCGGGTAGACTGGGGCGACCATCGGGATTCCCTTCGCACGCCGCCATGACCATCACCGCCCAGGAAGCGCTGCAGCGCACGATCGAGCACCGCGAGATCTTCCACGACGAGATGGTCGGGTTGATGCGGCAGATCATGCGTGGCGACGTGTCGCCGGTGATGTCCGCCGCGATCCTCACCGGCCTGCGGGTGAAGAAGGAAACCGTGGGCGAGATCGCCGGCGCCGCGCAGGTCATGCGCGAGTTCTCGCGCACCGTGGACGTGGCTGACCGCAGCCATCTGGTCGACATCGTCGGCACCGGTGGCGACGGGTCGCACACCTTCAATATCTCCACCTGCTCGATGTTCGTGGCCGCCGCGGCCGGTGCGCGCGTGGCCAAGCACGGTAACCGCAGCGTCTCGTCCAAGTCCGGCAGCGCCGACGTGCTCGAGGCGCTTGGCGCGACGATCGAGCTGCAGCCCGAGCAGGTCGCGCAATCGATCGAGCGCTGCGGCATCGGCTTCATGTTCGCGCCGATCCACCATCCGGCGATGAAGGTCGTCGCCCCGGTCCGCCGCGAGATGGGCGTGCGCACGATCTTCAACATCCTCGGACCGCTGACCAATCCGGCCGGCGCGTCGAACATCCTGATGGGCGTGTTCCATCCCGACCTGGTCGGCATCCAGGCGCGCGTGCTGCTGGAGCTGGGCGCCGAACGTGCGCTGGTGGTCTGGGGCCGCGACGGCATGGACGAGATTTCGCTCGGCGCGGCGACCATGGTCGGCGAGCTGCGCGACGGCGTGGTGCGCGAGTACGAGATCCATCCGGAGGATTTCGGCATCGCCATGTCGGCCAGCCGCAACCTGAAGGTCGCCGACGCCCACGAATCGCGCGGCATGCTGCTCGGCGTGCTCGATGGAGCGCCCGGCCCGGCGCGCGAGATCGTCGCGCTCAATGCCGCCGCCGCGCTGTACGTGGCCGGCGTGGCGGTGGATATCCCCGATGGCCTGGTGCGCGCGCGTCGCGCCCTCGACGACGGCAGTGCGCGGCAGGCGCTGGCGCGTTATGTGCAGACCACCGGCGAGCTGGCCGCACTCGCGGAACGCGCATGAGCGGCGACGGCTTTACCCGCCTGCCTGCGCCGCCGTACTACGCGGTGGTGTTCAGTTCGCAGCGCAACGATGCCGATCCGGAGGCCTATGCGGCCGCCGCCGAGCGGATGATGGAGCTGGCCGCGCGCCAGCCCGGCTTCCTTGGCGTGGAGTCCGCGCGCGACGCGGGAGGCTTCGGCATCACCGTGTCGTACTGGGAAAGCGAAGCGGCGATCCGTGCCTGGCGCATGCATGCCGAGCACACCGAGATCCGCCGTCATGGACGCCAGCACTGGTACACGCACTACGAGTTGCGCGTGGCCCGGGTGGAGCGCGCGTCGTCGTTCGATGGCGGTTGATCCGATGCGGCATGCCTCCCACCCGCCAGCGCCCGTGCGCCGGGCCGCTCATGCGAGAATGCCCGTCCACCGCGAGCCGACCCGCGATTGCCGATGAGCGACATCCTCCAGACCATCCTCGCCCGCAAGGCCGAAGAGATCGCCCAGCGCAGCGCGCTCGCGCCGCTGGCCGAGGTGGTCGCGCGCGCGCGCGATGCCGGTCCGGTGCGTGGCTTCGCCGCGGCGCTGCAGGCGGCGATCGCCCACGGCGACCCGGCGGTCATCGCCGAGGTGAAGAAGGCCAGCCCGTCCAAGGGCGTGATCCGCCCCGACTTCCGTCCGGCCGAGATCGCGGTGAGCTACGAGTTCGGTGGCGCCTCGTGCCTGTCGGTGCTGACCGACGTCGACTTCTTCCAGGGCGCCGACGAGTACCTGCAGGAAGCGCGCGCGGCCTGCACGCTGCCGGTGCTGCGCAAGGATTTCACCGTCGATCCGTACCAGGTCCATGAAGCGCGTGCCCTGGGCGCGGACTGCATCCTGCTGATCGTGGCCGCGCTGGGCGATACGCAGCTGGCCGACCTGTCCGGGCTGGCGCTGGAGCTGGGCATGGACGTGCTGGTCGAGGTCCACGATATCGACGAGCTGGAGCGCGCGATCCAGGTGCCGGTGCCGCTTGTGGGGATCAACAACCGCAACCTGCGCACCTTCGAGGTCTCGCTGGACGTGACGCTGGAGATGAAGAACGCGGTGCCGCGTGATCGTCTGCTGGTCACCGAGAGCGGCATCCTGGTGCATGAGGACGTGGCGCGGATGCGCGCGGCCGGGGTGAACGCGTTCCTGGTCGGGGAGACCTTCATGCGCGCAGAAGAGCCGGGCGAGGCGCTGCGGCAGCTGTTCTTCGACCGGTGAATCCGACCGATGAGCGTGCACGCATGAGTGGTGGCCCCTATCCGACACCGGCCGACGATGCCCCGCTGGTGGTGTTCGACTTCGACCACACCTTGTACGACGGCGATTCGGGCAGCCACCTGTTCGCCTGGCTGATCCGGCGCAATCCGCTGCGGATGCTGGTCGCGCTGCTGGCCACGCCGCTGTTCGGCCCGATGGTCGCGTTCCTGCCGACCCGGCGCTGGGGTATTTCCGGCTACGTGTGGATCGGCAGCTTCGGCCTGCATGCGGCGCGCGATTTCGATCGCGTGATCGATCGCTACGTGGCCACGCATCGCGAACAGATTGCCGCGCGGTTGTTGCCGATCGCGCTGGAAGTATTCGCCAATCACCGTGCGCGCGGCGACCGCGTGGTCGTGGCGACCGGTGCGCCGCCGGAGCTGGCGCGGGCGATCCTGGCCTTCGTCGCCCACGAGGACGTGCCGGTGATCGGCACCGCGGTGGGGCCGCGGTTCGGCGCGGTGGTCGCTACCCGCCACTGCCACCACCAGGAGAAGGTGCGGATGCTGCGCGAGCGCGGCTACACCGACATTGCGATGGCGTACTCGGACAGCAGCGCCGACCTGCCGTTGCTGCAGGCCGCCCGCCAGCCGGTGGTGGTCAATCCGAAGGCCGGGCGGGTGGAGATGTTCCGCCAGCTGCTGCCGCCGGGCACGCCGATCCTCAACTGGGGTTGCCAGGACCGCGCCGGCGAGCCGGTGGGCGATCGCGCATAAGGCGTGCGTTGAAGAAGCGCGCCTGGAACGGGTGCGTCTAGAACAAGCGCACCAGCGCATGCCCGATCTGGTACAGGCTGATGCAAAGCACCAGCACGCCGACCGCCACCAGCACCCACTGCTCGCGCACACGCTTGACCAGCACCGCGGCGATCGGTGCGGCGATCATTCCCCCGACCAGCAGCCCGAGCACGATCTCCAGGTGCTGCAGGCCGATCGACAGGAAGAAGGTGATCGACACCGCCACGGTGACGACGAACTCGGCCGCGTTGACCGATCCGATCACGGTACGGGCCCGGCCACCGCCGGCCAGCAGGGTGGAGGTCGCCAGCGGTCCCCAGCCGCCTCCGCCGCTGGCATCGAGCAGGCCGGCGAAGAATCCCAGCACCGGCACCCGCCGCACTTCGCGGCGGGGTATCCAGCGTCCGCTGGCGCGGACCAGGATCAGGATCGCCAGGACCAGCAGGTAGACGTAGACGAACGGCCGGATCAGCTCGCCCGGCAATCGGGTGAGGACATAGGCGCCGGTGACACCGCCGATCACGCCGGGAATGGCCAGGCGCAGGAACAGGCGCCGGTCGACATTGCCCATCGCCAGGTGCGAGGCGCCCGAGGCGCCGGTGGTGAAGACCTCGGCGGCATGGATGCTGGCGCTGACCTGGGCCGGCGGCAGGCCCATGCCCAGCAGCACCGACGAGGACACCAGCCCGTAGGCCATGCCCAGGGCGCCGTCGACCAGCTGCGCGGCCAGTCCGATCAGCACGAACCAGAAGAAGGTCTCGCCGAATTCCATCAGGACCGGGCCGGACGGTTGGCGGCCGACGCCATCATCAGAACCGGGCCCGACAGTTGGCGGGCCCGGGCGCTCACGGGTTTGTGGAGGTCGGACCCGACAGGATCAGGCCCGAGGGCATCGGCCGGCATCATCCCGGGCGGGAGGCCGGCCTTGCCTGCACCGTCAGCGGGTGCCGTAGAGCACGACGGTCTTGCCACGCGCATGGAGCTGGCCGTCGGCCTGCAGCTTCTTGAGCACGCGGCCGGCCATTTCACGCGAGCAGCCGACCAGGCGCGCCAGTTCCTGGCGCGACACGCGCATCTGGGTGCCCTGCGGGTGGCTCATCGACTCCGGCTCCTTGGCCAGGTCGTGCAGGGTACGGACGATCCGGTCGGTGACGTCCAGGAAGGCCAGGCGGCTGGCCTTGCGGCTGGTGGTCAGCAGCCGGCGCGACAGCTGCACGCCGATCGAATAGAGCAGGCGGGGGGCGTCGGAGGACAGCGGCCCCAGCATCAGCTGCTGCAGGCGGTCGTAGCTGATTTCGGCCAGCTCGCACGCGCTGCGGGTGCGCAAGATGACTTCGCGGCTGTCCGATTCGATGAACAGGCCCATTTCACCGACAAACTCGCCCTGGCCGTAATAGCCCAGGACCAGCTCGCGGCCGTCTTCTTCCTCGGCAATGATGCTGACCGAGCCGTTGACCACGTAATAGAGGGTGCCGGCCGGGTCGCCGGGGCGGAACACGTCGGTCCGGTTGGGGTATCGGCGGCGCTGGCAATGGGCCAGGAAACGCTCGATGGCGGACTGATCCAGCGACAGGGGGCTGCTGGCGAAGCGCACGGGGGACACGATGGTGGGCTTCCTGGCGTTCATGGATGGGGTATCGGGGGATGCCGCAGCGTAGCCGTATGCGCGCCGGCGGGCAAACGGGTCCGCCCGGGACATACCCCCGTCACCGGCTTTGCCCCATAATTGCGCGTTCCCCATTCCCCCAGAGGCATGACCGCCGTGGTCAAACCCCTGCCGCGCCTGAGGCTGCAAGGCTTCAACAATCTCACCAAGGCGCTGAGCTTCAACATCTACGACGTCTGCTACGCGGTCTCCGAGGACGAGCGCCAGCGCTACATCGAGTACATCGATGAGGCCTACAACGCCGACCGCCTGACCCAGATCCTGACCGACGTGGCCCAGATCATCGGTGCCAACATCCTGAACGTGGCCCGCCAGGACTACGACCCGCAGGGTGCCTCGGTGACCATCCTCATCTCCGAGGAACCGGTGATCGACAAGAAGCAGGCCGGCAAGGAGGTCATCTCCGAGGCGGTGGTCGCGCACATGGACAAGAGCCACATCACCGTCCATACCTATCCGGAGACGCACCCGCAGAACGGCATCGCCACGTTCCGCGCGGACATCGACGTGGCCACCTGCGGCGTGATCTCGCCGCTGAAGGCGCTGAACTACCTGATCGAGAGCTTCGAGTCCGACATCGTGGTGATGGACTACCGCGTGCGCGGCTTCACCCGCGACATCAAGGGCAAAAAGCACTACATCGACCACAAGATCAATTCGATCCAGGATTACCTGGCGAAGAACATCAAGTCGCGCTACGAGATGATCGACGTCAACGTCTACCAGGAAAACATCTTCCACACGAAGATGCACCTGAAGGAGTTCGACCTCGATACGTACCTGTTCGAAGAGAAGGCGCGCAACCTGTCGTTCAAGGAGCGCATGCGGATCGAGGCGCTGCTCAAGCGCGAGATCGAAGAGCTGTTCCACGGGCGCAACCTGTCCGAATGAGCCTTCGCGCGTCGCCCCTCCGGGTGACGCGCGGTTCAGGCTGCCGGTGCCAGGATGGCGCCACGAATTCGCGGGACGTCCCGCGCGCGGCCCCGGCCGCGGACGAAGACCGACGGCGGTCCGGAGCCAAGCTCCGGGCCGCTTTTTTTTATCCTGCGTCCCACGGGGCCATGCTTCGCGGCCGCGGTTCCAAGACGCATTCCATTAGGAGAAACGACGATGGCGTGGACCTACCTGCTGCTGGCGGGCCTGTTCGAAATCGGCTTCGCCCTGGGCCTGAAGCACACCGATGGCTTCACCCGGCTGTGGCCCAGCCTGGGTACCGCAGCGGCTGCGGCGGTGAGCCTGTATCTGATGACCCTGGCCATGCGCTCCATTCCGGTCGGCACCGCCTATGCGGTCTGGACCGGCATCGGCGCGGTCGGCGTGGCGGCGATGGGCATCATGCTGCTGGGCGAAAGCGCCTCGCCGGCGCGGCTGGCCTGCATCGGCCTGATCGTCGCCGGCGTGATCGGCCTCAAGCTCGCGTCGCCGACCTGAGCGCGTAGTGCTCAGAACAGCCACAAAAGCGGCCGGGCGCGTAGCGCTCAGCGCCGCAACGGAGATGGCCTGAATCGTAGTGCGGGGCCTGACCCGCTGCTCTTGATCCGCGTGGTGTAGAAGCAGTGTGGCAAGCCCCGCTCTACGAGAGCGAGTTAAGCAGCGAGGGCGCGCGCTTCGCTCCGCACCGGCCACGGGCGAGCGCGATCAGAGCCGATAGGCAACCAGCTTCATCAGGTTCGACGCCAGCGCCATCGCCTGCGGGATCGGCGGTGGCAGGATCCGGGCGCCAGCCTCTTCGGCGTGGTCGGCGTGGCGCGCTTCATCTTCCTTCATCACCCGGATGACCTCGCGGCTGCGTTCGTCGGCCGCCGGCAGCGTGTCCAGGTGCTCGTCCAGGTGGGCCTCGACCTGGCGCTCGGTCTCCACCACGAAGCCCAGGTTCCAGCCGTCCCCGCGCAGGCCCGCCAGGGTGCCGATCGCATAGCTGCCGGCATACCAGACCGGGTTGAACAGGCTGGGGCGGCTGTCCAGTTCGCGCAGGCGCCGGGCGCACCAGGCCAGGTGGTCGGTCTCTTCCTGGGCGGCGGCGAGCAGGTGGTCGCGGGTGGCCGGGTCGCGGGCCACGGCGGCCTGGCCGAAATACAGGCCCTGGGCGCAGACCTCGCCGACATGGTTGATCCGCATCAGGCCGGCGGCATGGCGCCGGGCCGGGGCGGGCAGGACCGGATCCTGCGCGGTGGCCGGGTAGGGCCGGGTCGCCGGCGGGTCGCCCAGGGCGGTCTCCAGCGCGCGCTGGGCTTCGACCAGGACGCGATCGAGCGGGGAAAGGTGGCGAACGGCGGACATGCGGGGGCTCCGGGGCGTGTCGTCCGGGCCGCCGGGCGGCCCACGGACCGATTGTCCGGCCCGGGCCGGGGGCCTGCCAAGCGCGCCGTCCGCCCAGGCGGGCGGGGCAGCCGGCCAGGTTGCACGGGGGGCCGGGGGCAGGTATCATCCCGCCTCTTTGTTGCACCTTTCACAACGCGAGGCAAAGTTCCGACCGGGCAATCCGGCCCCGGAATCCGCCCGACCAACGAACCCGAGTTCCCATGAAGACTTTCATCGCCAAGTCCGAGACCGTCCAGCGCGACTGGTACCTCGTTGACGCCTCCGGCAAGACCCTCGGCCGCCTGGCCGCCGAACTTGCCCACCGCCTCCGCGGCAAGCACAAGCCCGTCTACACCCCGCACGTCGATACCGGCGATTACCTCGTCGTGATCAACGCCGAGAAGATTGCGGTGACCGGCAAGAAGCTGCAGGACAAGATGTACTACCGCTTCACCGGCTACATCGGCAACCTGAAGAGCGAATCCCTGGGCCAGGCGCTGGAGCGCCATCCCGAGCGCGTGCTCGAGATCGCGGTCAAGGGCATGCTGCCGAAGGGCCCGCTGGGTCGTGCGATGTATCGCAAGCTCAAGGTCTACTCTGGTTCCGAACACCCGCACGCGGCCCAGCAGCCGCAGCCGCTGGACATCTAAGGCACAACGATGGCTACCACTCAGAATTACGGCACCGGCCGTCGCAAGTCCTCCACTGCCCGCGTGTTCCTGCGCAAGGGCAGCGGCAACATCACCGTCAATGGCCGTCCGCTGGACGAGTTCTTCGGCCGTGAGACCGCGCGCATGATCGTGCGCCAGCCGCTGGAGCTGACCCAGAGCGTCGACAAGTTCGACATCGTCGTCACCGCCGCTGGCGGCGGCACCACCGGCCAGGCCGGTGCGATCCGCCTGGGCATTGCCCGCGCGCTGGTCGAGTACGACGAGACCCTGAAGAGCGACCTGCGCAAGGCCGGCTTCATGACTCGCGACGCCCGCGAAGTCGAGCGCAAGAAGGTCGGTCTGCACAAGGCCCGCCGCGCTACCCAGTTCTCCAAGCGCTGATGCGCCTGGCCGGTCGCATCGCCTGCACGGGATGCGACCACGGCGAACCAGGCCTGGCTGGCCTGGTTTCGTCGATGCGGTGGAATGCGCAGGCAATGTGCATTCACCCGTTGGCGGGACTATAATTCCCGCCCTGCCTACAGCCCCGTCGCCAAGCGGTAAGGCACCTGACTCTGACTCAGGCATTCGGAGGTTCGAATCCTTCCGGGGCTGCCATATTCAGAAAGAGCCCGATCGAAAGGTCGGGCTTTTTCGTGTCCCGCGTCGCAGTTCCGCACAATGACTGTCGCACGTGGCATGTTTCTTGCTCTTTTCCGGCATCGCCACGCTGCCGCTTTCATGCCCGACCGTTCCGCCAAGACCGATTCCAGTGTGCTGCACTTCGTGCGGTACACCTGTGCCATGCGCGCGCTGGGCTTCTACACCGGCGTGCTCGGGATCGGCTCGGCATTGAACAGCCAGGGTGCATCGGCACCGATGCTGCTGTTCCTCGCGTTCACCTGCCTGGGCTGGCCGGTGCTGGCCTGGCGCCTGTCGGCCGCCTCGTCCGATCCGCTGCGCGCCGAGAACCGCAACCTCACCATCGATACCGGCCTGGCCGGTTTCTGGATGGCGATGGCGCAGTTCGACCTGCTGCCCAGCGCGCTGTTCGTGGCGATCATGGCGATGGACCGTACCGTCGCCGGTGGCTGGGCGCTGACCCGGCGCTCGATGGGCGTGATGGCCGCGGTGGCGCTGGTGACCTCGGCGTTCAACGGATTCGCCTTCCAGCCGCGCACGCAGTTCGCCACGATGCTGTGGAGCATGCCGTTCCTGCTGTTCTACCTGCTGGCGATCGGCGCTTCCACGCGCATGTTCGCCGACAAGGTGCGCGCGCAGAAGCGCGTGCTCGAACATGGCTCGCGCATCGACGCGCAGACCGGCCTGGCCACGCGCCCGCAATGGCTGGGGTTGGTTGGTGCCGAACTGCGGCGCTTCCATCGCTACGGCGCGGTCTCTTCGCTGCTGATGGTGGACATCGACCACTTCAAGCGGATCAATGACAGCGCCGGGCACCTGGCCGGCGACCAGGTGATCCACGAGGTCTGCACGATCCTGCGCGAGGGGTTGCGCAGCGCCGACACCGCCGGCCGCTACGGCGGCGACGAGTTCGGCGTGCTGTTGCCCGGTACCGACCGCGAGGCCGCGCTGGAAGTGGCCGAACGCCTGCGTCGCTCGGTGTCGGCGAAGGTGGCCGTGGCCGGCGCGCCGGTCACCCTGAGTATTGGTGTCGCCGAACTCGCCTCGGGCATGGATACGATCGAGGACTGGACCGGCGCGGCCGACGAAGCGCTGTATCGGGCCAAAGGCGACGGACGCGACTGCGTTCGTGCCTGACGGGACAAACGCGACGGATGCTCTGCGTCCGAGCCAGATTAATTCATCGCGACGGACGCGAATGCGTGCCTGCCTGACGCTAGCGGGCACTTTCAGCCGGTAAGCGGTCTGCAACCCAGCGCGGCCAGCGGTCCGTGCAGCGCGGGTACCTGCATCAGCCACGGTGCCGCGACTGTCAGCACGCCGGCGCCGAGTACCAGGCAGCCCAGCGCAGTGCGCAGGCCCGGACGTTGCAGCCAGCGGTTCATGCGCGCCCCCGACCAGGTCAGCGGCAGCATCACCGGCAGCGTGCCCAGACCGAAGGCGGCCATGACCGCCGCGCCACCGCCGGCGCTGGCCTGCAGCCAGGCCACGGTGAGCAGGCCCACGCTCAGCCCGCACGGCATCCAGCCCCACAGTCCGCCCAGCGCGATCCGCCGCCAGGCGCGGTCGGCGGGCAGCAGGTGCCGGTGCAGCGGTTGCAACCAGCGCCAGGCGCGTGCGCCCGGTTTGGACAGCATGTCCATGCGGCCGCCGCGATCGAGCAGGCGCAACGCCACCAGGATCAGCGCGATGCCGGCGGCCATGCGCACGCCCGTGGTCAGGGCCTCGATGCGCACCAGTCGCAGCAGGCCACCGCCGAGTCCGCCGGCCACCGCGCCGGCGATGACGTAACCGCCGATCCGGCCCAGGTTCGCCTGCCATGCCACCGCCAGCGGCCGGCCGGGCGCCATGGCCGGGAAGCCGGCGGCGATGCCGCCGCACATCACCGCGCAATGCGCACCGCCCAGGATTCCCGCCAGGGCAGCGGCGATCAGCGTCGGCAGGTCGATCGGCATTTCAGGCGTCGTGCCGGTCGCGATCCGGCGGCGGAGCGGGGCGGTCGTTGTCTTCGAGGATGTCCAGCGCCGGCGTATCGAGATCGTCGAACTGGCCGCGCTTGACCGCCCATACGAACGCGGCCACCGCCACGCCCAGCAGCACCAGGCTGATCGGAATCAGCAGCAGCAGGATGTTCATGGGGCCACCTTCGCGGGTGTTGGGTGCAGGACGTGCGCGGCGGATTCGCCGTGCGTCGTCGCGCGCGACAGGCGCAGCGCGTTGAGCGTGACCGCCAGCGAGGACAGCGCCATGCCCAGCGCGGCCAGCCATGGCGTGACCAGGCCGGCAGCGGCCAGCGGCAGTGCCAGCAGGTTGTAGCCGGCGGCCCAGGCCAGGTTCTGGCGGATGATGCGATGGGTGCGGCGTGCGAGCGCGACCGCGGCCGGGATCCGCGCCAGGCTGCCGCCGGTGGTGACCAGGTCGGCGGCCCGGTGCGCCAGCGATGCGCCTTCGGCCATGGCGATGGAGACGTCGGCACCGGCCAGCACGGGCGCATCGTTCAGGCCGTCGCCGACCATCGCCACAATCCGACCCTGCGCCTGCAGCGCGCGCACGCGCTCGAGCTTGTCTTCCGGCGATTGACGGGCGTGGATGTCATCGAGTGGCAGCGAGTCGGCCAAGCGGCGCACCGCCGCTTCACCGTCGCCGCTGGCCAGGTGCAGGTGCAGTCCCTGCGCGCGCAACGCCGCGAGCGCATCGGCCGCATCCGGACGCACGCGTTCTTCCAGGGTGAAGCGCGCGCTGGCGCGACTGCCGTCGCCGAGCCACAGCGCGCCGTCGTCGACGGCGCCGGCGGCGAAATCGGCGCGGCCGAGGCGCCAATGGCGACCATCGACTTCACCCTGCACGCCGCGGCCGGGAACCGCCTGCACCGCGGTTGCCTGCATGGCCGAGCCGCCATCGTGCGCGGCGAACGCGGTCGCCAGCGGATGGCCGCTGTCGCGCTCGAGCGCCGCTGCGATGCGCAATGCCTGCGCGGCTTCCATGTCGAAACCTTCGGTGGCCACCAGCACCGGACGCCCATCGCTGAGCGTGCCGGTCTTGTCGAACACGATGTCGGTGGCGCGGCCCAGTGTGTCCAGCGCGTCCGAGCGCACCGCCAGCAGGCCGATGCGCGCCAGCGCGCCATGCGCGGCGGCCAGGGCGGCCGGTACCGCCAGCGACAGCGCGCACGGGCAGCTGATCACCAGCAGGGCCAGGGTCACTTCCAGCGCGCGCGAGGAGTCGTACTGCCACCAACCGGCGAACACCAGCGCGGCCACCGGCAGCAGGAACAGCACGAAGCGCCCGGCGATGCGGTCGGCGGTGCGTGCGAGCGCGGGGCGATGCGCCTGCGCCTGTTCGACCAGGCGCGTGAGTTGCGACAGCCGCGTGGCGGTGCCGGTGCAGGTCACCCGCAGTCGCGCCGGGCGCTCGCGGCAGACGGTGCCAGCGAAGACCTCGTCGCCGGCGACCTTGCGCACCGGTGCCGATTCGCCGGTCAGCAGCGCTTCTTCGAACCAGGCTTCATCGTCGAGCAGCACGCCATCGGCGGGCACCGCTTCACCGGCGGCCACGCAGGCCACGTCGCCGGCCTGCAATGCGGCCAGCGGCACCGTTTCGCGGCTTCCGTCGACCAACTCGCGGGTGGCAAAGGCCGGGCGCGCGCGCGCCAGCGCATCGACCTGTGCGCTGGCTACGCTGCGCGCGCGCTGTTCGAGCATGCGCGCAGCCAGCAACAGGAATACGAACATCACCGCCGCGTCGTACCAGACGTGTTCGCCGCCGCGAATGGTTTCGAACAGACTGGCGAAATAGGCCAGAAGGGTGGAGCCGGCGACCAGCACGTCCATGCCCAGGCGCCGCTGGCGCAGTTCGGCGATGGCCCCTGCGATGAACGGCCAGCCTGCGTAGAACACCACCGGCGTACTCAGCAGGAAGGTCAGCCAGCGGAAGAAATCGCGCGTGGCCAGCGGCATGGTGTCGTGGAAATCCAGGTACAGCGCCTCGGCCAGCATCATCGCCTGCAGCGTTCCCAGTCCGGCGATGCCAAGGCGCAGCAGCCAGCGCCGGCGTTCGCGCACGCGTTCGCGTTCCAGCGCTTCGCTGCCGGCCAGGTAGGGGCGATAGCCGAGCATCGCCAGGCGTCGCAGCGGCGCCGACAGCGCGGTGCGCGCCGGATCCCAGGTGATGTGGATGCGCCCGGTCACCGCGTTGGCGGTGCAGTCGACCACGCCCGGTTCGCGCGCCATCGCACGGTCGATCAGCCAGGCGCAGGCCGCGCAGCGCATGCCGTCGGTGAGCAGGGTGATCTGGCGGCCGTCGGTTACCGCGCGGCTGTGTTCGGCCTGCACGTCATCGCGATCCCACACCGACAGGTCAGGCAGTTCATCGCCGACGCGACCGCCGCCGGCATTGCGCAGGCGGTAGTAGCCGGAAAGCTCGGCATCGGCGATCCATTCGGCGGCGGCTGCGCAGCCATGGCAGCAGAACGCGTGCGTGCGGCCCTCGAACTCCTGCAGGCACGGCTGCGCGGGCAGCGGCTCGCCGCAATGACGGCAGGTGCCGGCGGCCGTGGCGACCGGAGCTTGCATGGCCAGCCCGACGGCCACGCCGGTTCAGCCGCCCGCGTCGGGCGCTGGCGCACCCAGCGACGGCGCCAGGCGCGCGGCGTGCTGATCCTTCGGCAGGCGGCCATGCAGCCGCCAGCTGCCATCGGCCGCCTGCAGCTGCACGATCCAGTCGTGCTTGGGATCGACCGCCTGTTGCAGGCGCCAGCCCGGGCCTTCGGGCGCCAGTTGCAGGCGCAGGTCTTCGGCCTTGGTCACCGGATGCTCGAGCAGCAGTTGCAGCGCCTGGTCGCGCGGGAAGTTGCCGGTCGCCGGCAGCACCTCGACCACGCCGTCCTCCACCCGCAGCACCGCGCTGAGTCCGAGCTTCTTCGCCGCCGCGTCCGGCTCCATGTCGGTGGTCTGGATCTGGGCGACGCGGCGCACCGGATCGTTGACCGAATCGGCGCCGCCGGTGCGCACGGCGGTGATCACCAGGCCGACGCCGGCCACGATCGACAGCAGCGGCAGGCCTACGACCAGCCACATCACCGGGTTGCGCCAGTGCGAGCGGGTGTCGGGAATGTCGTTTTGGGAATCCTGCTGGGGGGAGCGGGGTTCATTCATTGTGTGGGTCCGAAGAAGCTGCTCTCGATGATGCGCTTTTCACTGCCGTCTTCGCTCTGGACCACGAAGCGGATCTCATGGCGGCCACCGACGCCGGGCTCGGCGGCCACGCTCAGCGTCACCGGCAGTACCTGCTCGGGGCCGGCTTCGACCGTGGACGGGCCTGACAGGCGCAGGCCGCTGCCGGCCGGCTCCAGGGTGATGCGATAGCGCCGGGTTTCCTGGCTCTTGTTGATCAGCTTAAGGGTGTAGTCGTTCTCGACATGGTCGCCCGCTTCGCGGTACAGCGCGTTGCGGTCGCGCAGCACCTCGGCGATCAGTTCGCTGCGGTGGGTCACGCCCCACGCCCAGGCCCCGCACAGGCCCAGCAACAACAGGCCGTAGACGAAGATGCGCGGGCGCAGCACGCGGCTGTCCTTGCCGTCGATCGCGTTCTGCGTCGAGTAGCGGATCAGGCCGTGCGGGTAACCCATCTTGTCCATCACCTCGTCGCAGGCGTCGATGCACGCGCCACAGGCGATGCACTCGTATTGCAGGCCGTTGCGGATGTCGATGCCGGTCGGGCAGACCTGGACGCAGATGGTGCAGTCGATGCAGTCGCCCAGCTCTTCATAGGCGAACTTGGGCAGCGGCTCGGCCACCGCGCCGGCGCCGGCCAGGGTGATGGTGCCGTGCGCCTGCAGCCGGTTGTCGGCGGCGGTCGGATGCTTGCTGGCGCGGAACACGTAGTCGTAGGCGGTGGTCGGATCGAGTAGGCCGCGCACGCGCTCAAGCACGCTGCCCAGGCCGCGCTTGCGCGGGCCGCGCGGCTCGCCGCGCATCGGGTCGTAGGCGATCAGCAGCGTGTTGCGGTCGAACATCGCGCTCTGGAAGCGCGCATACGGACACATGTACTTGCACACCTGCTCGCGCAGGAAGCCGGCATTGCCCCAGGTGGCCAGCGCATAGAACAGCACCCAGAACGTCTCCCAGCCGCCCCACTGGAACGGCACCAGGCGCGAGGCCAGGTCGGTGATCGGGGTGAAGAAGCCGACGAAGGTGAAGCCGGTCCACAACGCGAACATCGCCCACAGCGCGTGCTTGGCGCCCTTGCGCAGCACCTTCTCGCGGCCCCAGGGCGCTGCATCGAGCTTCATCCGCTTGCTGCGGTCGCCCTCGGTCCAGCGCTCCATCCACAGGAACACCTCGGTCCACACCGTCTGCGGGCAGGCGTAGCCGCAGAACAGGCGCCCGGCCAGGGCGGTGAAGAAGAACAGCGCCATCGCCGCGATGATCAGCAGCAGGGCCAGGAACAGGAAATCCTGCGGCCAGAACGCCAGTCCGAACACGTAGAACTTGCGCGCCGGCAGGTCGAACAGCACCGCCTGGCGTCCGTCCCAGCGCAGCCACGGGAACAGGTAGAACATGCCCAGCAGCCAGAACACCGCCGCGACCCGCAGCCGGTTGAAGCGGCCGGACACGTCGCGCGGATAGACCTTGCGCTCGCTGACGTAGAACGAATTGCCCTGGTCGTCGACGACGTCCAGCGGGATGCGCTTGCTCATGGCTGCCGTCCTGGCTGCGGCATCGCGCGCCGGGGCGGGCGTGGGCCGTTGCGATGGGATTCGGTTGCGGTCATGTCGTTGGCTTGGCCGCGCGTGGCGGCATGGCTGGCGGTTCGTGCCTGCGGTGCCTGCGACCAGTATCCGCGGTTCCGCGCCGGGCGCCAGACGACAAATTGTCGCAGTGGCGCCGCGCAGGAGGCGCGTCGGCCTAGTCGGGCGGCAACGCGCGGTTGAAGCGGCTGGACGGGCGAAGCAGGATCCAGGTGAACAGGCTCGACGAGGCGGTCGCCAGCCAGAACATGAAGAAGCCGATGGTGTAGCCCAGCTCGCGGGTCAGCGGCAGGTCGGGGAAGGTGAGATCGCGCAGCGCCAGCGGGTCGACGAAGGCGAAGAACACCATCGTCGCCACGCCGGCGGCGAAGAAGCTGGGCCAGGCGATGGCCCCCACGCGCTGCGCCAGCGGACGTGGGGGGTGGTCGAAACGAGGCTCGCTGAAGTCGGTCACTTCCTGCCCTTATTGTTGCGACGGCTGGCTCCCCGTCCTGGCTGCATTATGCGACAGGGACCAGACGTAGGCGGCAACCAGTCGGGCGCGGGTCTCGCCCAGCAGCTCGCGGTGCGCCGGCATGGAGCCGTGGCGGCCGTGGGCGATGGTCTGGTAGAGGCTGTCGCGACCGCTGCCGTACATCCAGTAGTCGTCGGTCAGGTCCGGCGCGCCGATATCCTGGTTGCCGGTGCCATCGATGCCGTGGCAGGCCGCGCAGACGCCTTCGTACAGCTTCCTGCCGCGTGCGGCCATGTAGTTGTTCTGCAGCGTTTCAGGTGCCGACAGCGTGCGCACGTAGGCGATGGTGTAGTCCACCGCGTCCGGGCCGCCCATGCCGGTAAGTACCGTGCCCCACTCGGGCATCATGCCCTCGCGACCATCAAGCACCGTCTCCAGGATGCGGTCCGGCGAGCCGCCCCAGTTCCAGATCGCATCGGTCAGGTTGGGATAACCGATGGCGCCCTGGCCGGAGGAGCCGTGGCAGGTGGCGCAGGTATTGCTGAAGATCGAGCGTCCCAGCGCCAGCGCCTTGGGATCGTTGGCCAGCGTATCGATGGCCTGGCCGGCGAAGGGCTTGAAGGTCTGCTCGAGCTTGGCGTCCTCGATCGCCTTCTTGGCCGAATGCTCCTCCACCGAAGTCCAGCCGCTGTAGCCGCGCACGCCGCCCAGTCCGCCGAACCAGGCCAGGTAGGCGATGCCGAAGATGATGGTCAGGTAGAACAGGTTGATCCACCAGCGCGGCAACGGCTTGTTGTACTCGGTGATGTCGCCGTCCCAGACGTGCGAGGTGTCCTCCGGCTTTGGATCGCCCGGGCGACGTCGCGCGGTAAACCACAGCAGCCACACGCAGCCGAGGATGTTGATGGCCACCAGCACGATGACGAACCATGTCCATGCGGTACTCATGCCGCGTTACTCCCGTTTCCTTGACCGGCTTCGCCGTCGTCCAGCGGCAGCCGCGCCGCTTCCTCGAATGCGCGCTTGCGCTTGGGGCTCCACGCCCAGATCCAGCCGCCGATGAACAGCACCAGCAGCAGCCCGGTGACGATGCCGGCGATCATGGCTGGCCTCCGCGCGGCGCATGCCGTCCCAGTGCCTGCAGGTAGGCGACGACCGCGTCGAGCTCGGTCTTGCCTTCGACATCGGCGTTGGCCTGCGCGATCTGCTCGTCGGTGTAGGGGTCGCCCAGGGTCTTGAGCGCGTGCATGCGGCGTTCGACGGTCGGGCCGTCGACCTTGTTCTGCGCCAGCCAGGGGAAGCCGGGCATGTTCGACTCGGGCACCACGTCGCGCGGGTTGATCAGGTGCACACGGTGCCAGTCGTCGGAGTAGCGGCCGCCGACACGGGCCAGGTCGGGGCCGGTGCGCTTGCTGCCCCACTGGAACGGACGGTCGTAGACCGATTCGCCGGCCAGCGAGTAGTGGCCGTAGCGCTCGGACTCGAAGCGCAGCGTGCGGACCATCTGCGAGTGGCAGTTGTAGCAGCCCTCGCGGATGTACACGTCGCGTCCGGCCAGCTGCAGCGCCGGGTACGGCTCGACACCTTCAAGCGGCTTGATCGCCTCGGCCTGGAACATCAGCGGGACGATCTGCGCCAGGCCGCCGAAGGAAATGGCGACGGCGATCAACACGGCCATCAGGCCGACGTTTTTTTCGACTTTCTCGTGGGGATTCTGGTTGTGTTCGCTCATGGAGGGCCTCAGGCGCGCACTTGGGAAGCGTCGACCGGCAGCAGCGGCTGCGATTCGATCGCGGGAGCGGAGCGGTAGGTGCGCACCACGTTCCAGGCCATCACGAACATGCCGCCCAGAACCAGCAGGCCGCCGAACAGCCGGATCAGGTAGTAGGGATAGGTGGCGTTGAGCGCCTCGACGAAGCTGTAGGTCAGCGTGCCGTCGGCGTTGGTCGCACGCCACATCAGGCCCTGCATCACGCCGGCGATCCACATCGAGGCGATGTAGAACACCACGCCCAGCGTGTGCACCCAGAAGTGGAAGTCGATGGCCTTGATCGAGTACATCTGCTGGCGCCCGAGCAGCTTGGGCAGCAGCGAGTAGATTGAGCCGATCGAGATCATCGCCACCCAGCCCAGCGCGCCGGCGTGGACGTGGCCCACGGTCCAGTCGGTGTAGTGGGACAGCGAGTTGACCGTCTTGATCGACATCATCGGCCCTTCGAAGGTGGCGATCATGTAGAACGAGATGGCCACGATCAGGAACTTCAGGATCGGGTCGGTGCGCAGCTTGTACCAGACGCCCGACAGGGTCATCACGCCGTTGATCGCGCCGCCCCAGGACGGGGCCAGCAGGATCAGCGAGAACACCATGCCCAGCGACTGCGCCCAGTCAGGCAGCGCGGTGTAGAGCAGGTGGTGAGGGCCGGCCCACATGTAGATGGCGATCAGCGCCCAGAAGTGCACGATCGACAGCCGGTAGGAGTACACCGGGCGGCCGGCCTGCTTGGGCACGAAGTAGTACATCATTCCCAGGAAGCCGGCGGTCAGGAAGAAACCCACCGCGTTGTGGCCGTACCACCACTGCACCATCGCATCGACCGCGCCGCTGTAGACCGGATAGGAGTGGGTCAGGCTGGACGGGATGGAGATGTTGTTGACGATGTGCAGCAGGGCCACGGCGATGATGAAGCTGGCGTAGAACCAGTTCGCCACATAGATGTGCTTGACCCGCCGCTTGACGATGGTGCCGATGAACAGCACCGCGTAGGCCACCCACACCACCGCGATCAGCACGTCGATCGGCCAGATCAGCTCGGCGTATTCCTTGCCCTGGGTCAGGCCCAGCGGCAGGGTGATGGCCGCCAGCAGGATCACCAGCTGCCAGCCCCAGAACACGAAGGAGGCGAGTTTGTCCGAGAGCAGCCGCACGTGGCAGGTGCGTTGCACCACGTGCAGGCTGGTCGCGAACAGCGCGCAGCCGCCGAAGGCGAAGATCACCGCATTGGTGTGCAGTGGCCGCAGCCGTCCATAGCTCAGCCAGGGCAGGTCGAAATTGAGCGCCGGCCAGTACAGCTGCGCGGCAATCAACACACCCACGGCCATGCCCACGATGCCCCAGACCACGGTCATGACCGCGAACTGCCGCACCACCTTGTCGTTGTAAGTCCCCTGCACGCTTTGCATGCGGTCCGTCCCTCAGTCTGAACGGGGAAATGATCCCCCCGTGGAGCGATCCGGGCATTGATCGGAATCAAGGCCTGCCGGATGACGTCGGGCTACCCATTGCGCATGGCGTGACCATGCCCCCTGTGACCGGGTCGGAACTGCCTGGCCGGTCGGCACTGGGTGAGTCCTTGCGCCAAGCATAGGCCGATCCGGAGGCGATGTGGCTCTGTCACATTGTCCCGGGGTAGGGAAGCGGCGCGGCCCCCTGTATGGTGGCCGGGCGATGGCAACTGGAGCATCGAAGGCATGAGTACCTACGCCCTGGACGCGGTTTTCCGCCCACGCTCGATCGCGGTGGTGGGGGCCAGTCCACGCGAACGCTCGGTAGGACGGGCGGTGGTGCGCAACCTGCGCGAGGCCGGGTTCGCCGGGCCCGTGGGCCTGGTCAATCCCAAGTACCGGCAGATCGACGGGGTGCCCGCAGTGGCACGCCTGGCCGACCTGCCGTTCAAGCCCGAGCTGGTGGTGATCTCGACCCCGGCGTTGACCGTGCCCGGCGTGGTCGCCGAGGCGGTGGCCGTGGGCGCACGCGCGGCGGTGGTGATCAGCGCCGGCCTGGGCCAGGGGCCGGCTTCGCTGCTGGAGCGCCTGCGCGAGGAGGCCCGTCCGCATGGCCTGCGCATAGTGGGCCCCAACTGCCTGGGCGTGATGGCGCCGCATGTGGGGCTCAACGTCAGTTTCGCCGCGCGCAGCCCGCTCAAGGGCGACCTGGCGCTGGTCTCCCAGTCCGGCGCGGTCGCCTCGGGCCTGGTGGAGTGGGGCGTGGCGCGCTCGATCGGGTTCTCGGCGGTGGTGTCGCTGGGCGACGCGCTGGACGTGGATTTCGGCGACCTGCTCGACTGGTTCGCCCAGGACCCCAAGACCCGCGCGATCCTGCTCTACATCGAATCGATCCGCGACGCGCGCAAGTTCATGTCCGCCGCACGTGCGGCCGCGCGCTCCAAGCCGGTGGTGGTGGTGAAGTCAGGCCGCCATGCGCAGGGTGCGAAGGCCGCGGCCACCCACACCGGCGCGCTGGCCGGTTCGGATGCGGTGTACGACGCGGCCTTCCGACGCGCTGGCCTGTTGCGCGTGTTGGCGCTGGACGAGCTGTTTGCCGCGGCCAAGACCCTGGGCCATCTGCGCAGCGCGCCAGGGCGCCGGCTGGCGATCCTGACCAACGGCGGCGGCATCGGCGTGCTGGCGGTGGACCGGCTGGTCGACCTGGGCGGCACCTTGGCCGCACTGGACGAGGCCACGGTGCGCCGATTGGATGGCGTGCTGCCGCCGACCTGGTCGCGCTCCAATCCGGTGGACATCGTCGGCGACGCCGATGCCTCGAGATACTCGGCCGCGCTGGAAGCGCTGCTGACGGACCGCGAGAACGACGCGGTGCTGGTGATGAACGTGCCCACCGCACTGGCCTCGTCCAGCGAAGCGGCCGATGCGGTGACCCGGGTCATGGCACAGCGCCCGCGGCCGGGCCCCGGCAAGCCGGTGCTCGGTGTCTGGCTGGGCCGCGAAGCCGAAGCGCTCAAATCGCTCGAAGCCGCCGGCGTGCCGACCTACACCACCGAGGCCGGCGCGGTGCGCGGCTACACCTACCTGGTCCGGCATCGCGAAGCGCAGCAGGCGCTGATGGAAACGCCGCCGAGCCTGCCGGAAGATTTCGTGGTGGACAGCGCCGCCGCGCAGGCGGTGGTCGCCGGTGCGCTGGCGCAGGGACGGCAGTGGCTGGACCCGCTGGAAGTCACCGCGCTGATGGGCGCGTACGGCATTCCGATCACGCCGGTCACCCTGGCCCGCGACGCCGATGCCGCCGTGGCCGCGGCGGCGCCACTGCTGGCCGATGGCATGCAGGTGGCGCTGAAGATCCTGTCGCCGGACATCCTGCACAAGTCCGATGTCGATGGCGTGCGCCTGAACCTGGCCACCGAGGCGGCGGTGCGCGAGGCCGCTGGCGCTATCCTGGCGCGTGCGCGCGAACTGCGGCCGGAAGCGAAGATCCAGGGCGTCACCGTGCATCCGATGATCGTGCGGCCCAAGGCGCGCGAGCTGATCGCCGGCCTGGCCGACGATCCGACCTTCGGCCCGGTGGTGGTGTTCGGCCGCGGCGGCACGGCGGTGGAGGTGATCGACGACAAGGCCCTGGCCCTGCCGCCGCTGGACCTGCGCCTGGCCCACGAACTGATGTCGCGCACCCGCGTGTCGCGCATCCTCAAGGCCTACCGCGACGTGCCGGCCGCCGACGAACGCGCGGTCGCGCTGGTGCTGGTCAAGCTGGCCCAGCTGGCCGCCGACATCCCGCAGGTGCGCGAGCTGGACATCAATCCGCTGCTGGCCGACAAGGACGGCGTGATCGCGGTGGATGCACGAGTGGCGGTGGCGCCGCATCCGGGTCCTGCGCAGAAGGGACCCTGGCATTCGCGCTTCGTCATCCGCCCGTATCCGAAGGAATGGGAACGCATGGTCGACCTGGCCCATGGCCGGCGCATGTTCGTGCGGCCGGTGCGGCCGGAGGACGAGGACATGTTCCGCGCGTTCTTCGAGCGGGTTAGCGATGAGGACCTGCGCCTGCGCTTCTTCTCGGCCGTGCGCCATTTCAGCCACGAGTTCATCGCCCGCCTGACCCAGCTCGACTACGCGCGTTCGATCGCGCTGGTGGCGATCGATCCTGAAAGTGGCGACATGCTCGGCGCGGTGCGGCTGCTGGCCGACGCGAACTACGAACGCGGCGAGTACGGCATCCTGGTGCGATCGGACCTGAAGGGCTTCGGCATCGGCTGGCAGCTGATGCGGATCATGATCGAGTACGCCGGCACGATCGGCCTGAAGATCATCGAAGGCCAGGTCCTGCGCGAGAACGTGACCATGCTGGCGATGTGCCAGCACCTGGGTTTCCGCATCCGTCCCGACAAGGACGACGCCACGCTGATGGACGTGACGCTGGATGTCGAGGCGGGTCAGGCGAAGCCCGCGTGAGGTGTCGATCGCGGGCCTGCGCGCCGCGTTCACGGCCGTGGCTTATCGTGCCGGGATGACGGATACCGGAGCGGCGCGATGCAAGGCGGTGACATCGACGATGTCCTGGTGATCGGTGGCGGGCCGGCGGGTCTGACTGCGGCCACGTACCTGGGGCGGTTGCACCGGCGCGTGCGCGTGCTCGACGCCGGGCGCAGCCGCGCGCGCTGGATTCCGGAGAGCAACAACTGTCCTGGATTTCCGCAGGGGATCTCCGGCACGAACCTGCTGGGCCGCATGCGCGAGCAGGCCGACAGCTACGGCGCACGCTTCGAGCAGGCCGCGGTGACCGCGCTGGCGCGCTCGGCCGATGGCTTCGAGGTGGATACCGCGCAGGGTCGGCGCTGGCGGGCACCGATCGTGATCATCGCCACCGGCCTGTGCGATCGCCTGCCCGAGTTCGAGCACCAGGACGAGGCGATCGCCTGCGGCGCGTTGCGCCTGTGCCCGGTCTGCGACGCCTACGAGGTGACCGACCAGGAAGTCGGCATCCTCGGCCCCTGGCAGGATCTGGTTTCGCACGCGCGCTTCCTGCGCGGCTACACCTCGCGCCTGTCGCTGCTGCCGACCGACGTGGCCGGCGAGGCGGACGAGCTGGACGGCATCGACGCGCGCGTGCTGCCCGCGGGCGGGCGGCTGGTGTTCGACGGTCGCCGCTGCGGCTACGTGGTGGATGGAGCGGACTGCTTCTGGTTCGACGCGGTCTACCCATTCCTCGGATGCGAGACCAGCGCGCTCCTGGCCCAGCAGGCCGGGGTGACGTTGACCGATATCGGCGAGATTCCGGTGGATCGCAGCCACCAGACCACCGGCGTGCCTGGGCTCTACGCGATCGGCGACGTCGTCAGCGGGCTCAACCAGATCTCGGTGGCGGTCGGGCAGGCCGCGGTGGCGGCGCTGCACGCGCATTCGCAGTTGCCGTTCGTCTCACGCCGCTGACGTCGAGCGTCGTGGTTACGCCGGCAGCGTGGTCGCCGGCACGCGCACCTGGCCTTCCATCAGCACGCGCGCGCTGCGGCTCATCACCGCCTTGGTGACCGCCCACTGGCCGCCGACCTGCGTCGCCTCGGCGCCCACGCGCAGCGTGCCGGAGGGGTGGCCGAAGCGAACCGCGCCGCGCTGCCCGCCCCCGGCGGCCAGGTTCACCAGGGTGCCGGGGATCGCCGCCGCCGTGCCGATGGCCACCGCGGCGGTGCCCATCATCGCGTGGTGCAGCTTGCCCATCGACATCGCGCGCACGCGCAGGTCGATGTCGTCGGCATCCACTGGCTTGCCGCTGGAAGACACGTAGCCGGCGGCCGGCGCGACGAACGCCACCTTGGGCGTGTGCTGGCGCTTGGCCGCCTCGGCGACGTCGGCGATCAGGCCCATGCGTACCGCGCCGTGCGCGCGGATCGCTTCAAAGCGCGCGAGCGCGGCGGCATCGGAATTGATCGCCTCCTGCAACTCGCTGCCGGTGTAGCCGATGTCGGCGGCGTTGACGAAGATGGTCGGGATGCCGGCGTTGATCAGCGTCGCCTGCAGCGTGCCGACGCCGGGCACGTCCAGCGTGTCCACAAGATGCCCGGTCGGGAACATCGCTCCGCCGTCCTCGCCCTCGTCGGCCGGGTCCAGGAATTCGAGCTGGATCTCGGCGGCGGGGAAGGTGACGCCGTCCAGCGCGAAGTCGCCATCCTCGACCACCTGGCCATCGGCCATCGACACGTGGGCGACGATGGTCTTGCCGATGTTGGCCTGCCAGATGCGCACGATGGCCACGCCGTCGCGCGGCAGCGCCGACGCATCGACCAGCCCGGCGGAGATCGCGAACGGGCCGACCGCGGCCGACAGGTTGCCGCAGTTGCCGGACCAGTCGACGAAGGCGCTGTCGATCGAGACCTGGCCGAACAGGTAGTCCACGTCGTGGTCGGCGCGCGTGCTTCTGGAAACGATCACGCTCTTGCTGGTCGACGAGGTCGCGCTGCCCATGCCGTCGATCTGCTTGCCATACGGATCGGGCGAGCCGATCACGCGCAGCAGCAGCGCATCGCGCGCCGCGCCCGGCACCTGCGCCGTTTCCGGCAGGTCCTGCAGGCGGAAGAACACGCCCTTGGAGGTGCCGCCGCGCATGTAGGTGGCGGGGATGCGCAGTTGCGGCGCATGGAGATTGGAGGGCGCGGTCATGGTGTGTTCGTCCAAGAGAAGATCATTCAACCCAGAAGTCCGAGCTGCATAGGCGGCGGCGCCGCGGGAGGCAGCAGCGAGAAAGATTCGACGACCTCGTAGCGGTAATCTTTCCCGTAGCCAGCGGCTTCAACCAGTTCGATGGTGTCGATCAGCCAGAACACGGGCGGTATGTCGATCGGGTCAATCATGTGCCTGGCGTCGTAGCTCATCGTGACATGGGCACCAAAGCTTTGAATCACAGGGAGGTTCTGCTGGCGCAGTCGAATTCGTAGAGCGGCCAGCAGTTCCGTCAGGCCGTCGGACTTGCCGAGTCCCGGGACGTACATCCATAAGATCTTCGGTGGTCGACCTTTGACGCTTTGCAGACGGTCAAGCCGCAGCGTGAATGCATGTGCCACCAGCCCGGCGCATGCCTGGAGGATCGCTTCGCGTTTCTCACGCGGATACCAGCTGGAAAGCGTCTGATGCGAATTGCGCATCGAAGACAGACGATCACCAAGGGTCGTATCCAGACCGTTGTCCACGATTGGACGCAACAACGCCTGGCCGATCGCCTCCGGCACCCGCGCCATCAAGAACAGCTCGCCCGGTTGCGCCATCTCAGGCCGCCTTCGTCGCCTCGAGGAAATCCTGGGCGAAGCGCTGCAGCACGCCGCCGGCCTCGTAGATCGACACTTCCTCGGCGGTGTCCAGGCGGCAGGTGACCGGCACTTCCACGCGCTCGCCGTTGCGGCGGTGAATGACCAGGGTCAGGTCCGCGCGCGGACGGCGCTCGCCGATCACGTCGAAGGTTTCGCTGCCGTCGATGCCGAAGGTGTGGCGGTCCTGCCCAGGCTTGAACTCCAGCGGCAGCACGCCCATGCCGATCAGGTTGGTGCGGTGGATGCGCTCGAAGCCCTCGGCCACGATCGCTTCCACGCCAGCCAGGCGCACGCCCTTGGCGGCCCAGTCGCGGCTGGAGCCCTGGCCGTAATCGGCGCCGGCGATGATCACCAGCGGCTGCCGGCGTTCCATGTAGGTCTCGATCACCTCCCACATGCGCATGACCTTGCCGTCGGGCTCGAGCTGCGCCAGCGAACCCTGGCGCACGTTGCCCGCCTCGTCGCGCACCATCTCGTTGAGCAGCTTCGGATTGGCGAACGTCGCACGCTGCGCGGTGAGGTGGTCGCCGCGGTGGGTGGCGTAGGAATTGAAGTCTTCTTCCGGCAGGCCCATCTTGGCCAGGTATTCGCCGGCGGCGCTGGAGGCCAGGATCGCGTTGGACGGCGACAGGTGATCGGTGGTGATGTTGTCGCCCAGCACCGCCAGCGGACGCATGCCGGTGAGCGTGCGTGCGCCGGCCAGCGCGCCTTCCCAGTATGGCGGACGGCGGATGTAGGTGCTCTGCGGACGCCAGTCGTACAGCGGCTCGATCTTGCCGACGTGCTCGACGCGCACATCGAACATCGGGCCATAGACCTTGCGGAACTGCTCGGGCTTGACGCTGGCCTTCACGATCGCGTCGATCTCCGCATCGGAAGGCCAGATGTCCTTCAGCCGCACCGGCTTGCCGTCGGCATCCAGGCCCAGCACGTCCTTCTCGATGTCGAAGCGCACCGTGCCGGCGATGGCGTAGGCGATCACCAGCGGCGGCGAGGCCAGGAACGCCTGCTTGGCGTACGGATGGATGCGTCCGTCGAAGTTGCGGTTGCCCGACAGCACCGCGGTCGAATACAGGTCACGGTCGATGATCTCCTGCTGGATGGCCGGGTCCAGTGCGCCGCTCATGCCGTTGCAGGTGGTGCAGGCGAAGGCGACGATGCCAAAGCCCAGCTTCTCCAGGTCCGGCAGCAGGCCCGATTCTTCCAGGTACAGCTGCACGGCCTTGGAGCCGGGCGCCAGCGAGGTCTTCACCCACGGCTTGCGCAGCAGGCCCTTGGCATTGGCGTTTCGCGCCAGCAGGGCGGCGGCGATCACGTTGCGCGGATTGCTGGTGTTGGTGCAGCTGGTGATGGCGGCGATGATCACCGCGCCATCGGGCATCAGGCCGCGCGCTTCTTCCTCACGTGCGGCTTCCAGCTTGGCTTCGTCTGCGATGCCGCGCTCGGCCAGCGCCGAGGTCGGCAGGCGCCGGTGCGGATTGGACGGGCCGGCCATGTTGCGCACGACCGAAGACAGATCGAACTCCAGCACGCGCTCGTACTGCGCCGCGGCCAGGTCGTCGGCCCACAGGCCGGCGGCCTTGGCGTAGGTTTCGACCAGTTGCACCTGCTTTTCCTCGCGGCCGGTCAGGCGCAGGTAGTCCAGGGTCTGGTTGTCGATGTAGAACAGCGCGGCGGTGGCGCCGTACTCGGGGCACATGTTGGAAATGGTCGCGCGATCGCCGATCGTCAGCGCCGCGGCGCCTTCGCCGTAGAACTCAAGGTAGTGGCCGACGACCTTTTCCTTGCGCAGGAATTCGGTCAGCGCCAGCACCACGTCGGTTGCGGTGATGCCCGGCTGCGGCCGGCCGCCGAGCTTGACGCCGGTGATGTCGGGCAGGCGCATCCACGAGGCGCGGCCGAGCATCACGTTTTCCGCTTCAAGCCCGCCCACGCCGACGGCGATCACGCCCAATGCATCGACGTGCGGGGTGTGGCTGTCGGTGCCCACGCAGGTATCGGGGAAGGCCACGCCGTCGCGCGTGTAGACCACCGGCGACATCTTCTCCAGGTTGATCTGATGCATGATCCCGTTGCCCGGCGGGATCACCTCCACGTTGCGGAACGCATGCCGGGTCCATTCGATGAAGTCGAAACGGTCGGCGTTGCGGCGGTCCTCGATGGCGCGGTTCTTGGCGAACGCATCGGGATCGTAGCCACCGCACTCCACCGCCAGCGAGTGGTCGACGATCAGCTGCACCGGCACCACCGGGTTGACCTGGGCCGGGTCGCCGCCCTGGTCGGCGATGGCATCGCGCAGGCCGGCCAGGTCGACCAGTGCGGTCTGGCCGAGGATGTCGTGGCAGACCACGCGCACCGGGAACCAGGGGAAATCCAGGTCGCGGCGGCGCTCGATCAGCTGGGTCAGGAACGCGTCCAGCTGCGCCGGATCGGCGCAGCGCACCAGGTTCTCGGCGTGCACGCGGGCGGTGTAGGACAGGGTGGTCCAGGCGCCGGGGCGGATCGCATCGACCGCTTGGCGCGCGTCGAACCAGTCCAAAGAGGTGCCGGGCAGGGACTTGCGGTGCTGGGTGTTCATGGCGGGCGGGGGCGCTGGCTCGTGGGGGCGGCCGTCCAGCAGGCTGCGCGTGGCAGCGGGGCGGCGCGGTGAGGGTGTGTCCGATTTTACGGCGGGCGCCTGCGGCCACCCGTCCCGGAAGGCCGCCTTGGCGGCCGATCCGGTGCAAATACCGGCTTTGCATTGATGCAGGCGATCAACGGGTCGCCTCCGCGGGGCGGCGGCGGCGACCGGCCGCTGGACGATGCCCGGGCCCCTCCCCGGCGGTGATGCCGGCCTGCGTCGGCTTCGTCGCCGGGGCACGCCGGCGTGCGTGCCGAATCCCGCAAAAACAGGGGTTTCCGCCGGCGCGCGCGCCTGGTCGGACGCGGGAAATGGGCCATTCCCGAGCGCGGTTGCGCAGTGCAGCAAGCCATTTCGCGAGGGGCTGGTAGAGTCCGCATCTGCCCATGGTCGCGCGCTCGCGACGCTGCCATGGCCAGCAACGGGCCGAGGCGCCCGTTTTTCCCTGAATGTAATGGTAGCGCTAACACAACGTGGCGGAATGAGCGGAATGGACCGGAAAACCCCGATCGTCATTGGCCTGGACGTAGGCACCCAGAGCGTCAAGCTCGTGGCCTACGACCCCCAGTCGCGGCAGGTCGCCGCCACCATCGGCCAGTCGCTGGAACTGGCCGCCGGCGACGATGGCAGCCGCGAACAGCGCGCCGAATGGTGGATCGATGCGATCCGCTCCTGCTTCTCCCGGCTGGAGCCGGCCCTGCGCGAGCGCACCACCGCCATTGGCGTGTCCGGCCAGCAGCACGGCTTCGTGCCGGTGGACCGCGCCGGCAACGTGCTGGCCCCGGCCAAGCTGTGGTGCGACACCAGCACCGCGGCCGAGTGCGACCTGATCATGGATGCGGTCGGCGGTCCGCAGGGCGCGATCGCGGCGGCCGGCAACCCGATCATGGTCGGCTACACCGCCTCAAAGCTGCCGTGGACCCGCGAGCACCGTTCGCAGGCCTATGCGCAGCTGGCCACGATCATGCTGCCGCACGACTACGTGAACTTCTGGCTCACCGGCGAGCGCTGGATGGAGCACGGCGACGCATCGGGCACCGGCTGGCTGGACGTGCGCACGCGCCAGTGGTCGGACGCGATGATCGAGGCCACCGACAAGGATCGCGACCTGCGCGCCTGCCTGCCGCCGCTGGTCCAGGCCGACGCGCTGTTCCCGATCGCCGCGGCCATCGCCGACGAGCTGGGCCTGCCGCGCGATGTGCGCGTGTCGGCCGGCGGCGGTGACAACATGATGGCCGCCATCGGCACCGGCAACGTTTCGCCCGGCGTGCTGAGCATGAGCCTGGGCACCTCCGGCACCCTGTTCGCCTATGCCGACCAGGCGATGGTCGACGGCGAGGGCCGCTGGGCCGCGTTCTGCGATTCCACCGGTGGCTGGCTGCCGCTGATCTGCACCATGAACTGCACCGTGGCCACCGAAGCGGTCGCCAAGCTGTGCGACTTCTCCACCAAGCAGGGCGACGAGCTTCTCGCCGGCACCCGCCCCGGCGCCGGCGGCCTGCTGATGCTGCCGTTCTTCAACGGCGAGCGCACGCCCAACCTGCCTGACGGCCGCGGCAGCGTGTTCGGCATGACCGCCACCAACCTCACTCCGGCCAACCTCTATCGCGCGGCGATGGAAGGCGCGGTCTACAGCCTGAAGAACGGTTACGACGCGTTCGTCGACGCCGGCATGCGCTTCGAGGCGATCCGCCTCACCGGCGGCGGCAGCCACAGCGCGGTATGGCGGCAGATGGTGGCCGACGTGTTCGGCCTGCCGGTCGATGTGCCCGAGCAGGCCGAAGGCGCCGCGTTCGGTGCAGCGCTGCAGGCGCTGTGGGCCAGCGAGCGCGCCAGCGACACCGGCGCCGACCTGGCCGCGCTTGCGGCCGCGCACGTGCGCCTGGATCCGCGCCTGTCGGCGCATCCGCATGCCGAGGCCACCGCTGCCTACGCCGCGCAATACCAGCGATTCCTTTCCCACCTGGATGCGATCCGGCCGCTGTACGCCTGATCGCCCGGCTCCCGGACAGCACGGTCCGGACAGCATGACCGCACAGCAACAACCGACCACCCCAACTCCCGACGGAAGCACAGACATGAGCACCAAGCCCTTCATCGGCGCCAAGGAATTTTTCCCCGGCATCGGCGCGATCCCCTACGAGGGTCCCGGTTCCGACAACCCGCTGGCGTTCAAGGTGTATGACGCCAACAAGGTGATCGGCGGCAAGACCATGCGCGAGCACCTGCGCTTCGGCGTGTGCTACTGGCACACCTTCTGCAACGCCGGCCACGATCCGTTCGGCCCGGGCACGCGCCACTTCCCGTGGGAGCGCGACAACGCCATGGCCACCGCCGAGGCCAAGGTCGACGCGGCGTTCGAGTTCTTCACCAAGATCGGCGTGCCGTACTACTGCTTCCACGACGTCGACCTGGCGCCTGACGCCGACGACATCGGCCAGTACGAGAAGAATCTCAAGCACCTGGTCGCCATGGCCAAGGAGCGCCAGCAGGCCACCGGCGTCAAGCTGCTGTGGGGCACGGCCAACCTGTTCTCGCACCCGCGCTACATGAACGGTGCTTCGACCAACCCGGACTTCGCCGTCGTCGCCCGCGCCGCGGTGCAGGTCAAGGCCGCGCTGGACGCGACCGTCGAACTGAACGGCGAAAACTACGTGTTCTGGGGCGGCCGCGAAGGCTACGCCTCGCTGCACAACACCGACATGAAGCGCGAGCTGGCCCACTTCGGCCGCTTCCTGACCATGGCCCGCGACTACGCGCGCAGCATTGGCTTCAAGGGCACGTTCTTCATCGAGCCCAAGCCGATGGAGCCGATGAAGCACCAGTACGACTTCGACTCGGCCACCGTTGCCGGCTTCCTCAAGGACCACGGTCTCGAGAAGGACTTCAAGCTCAACATCGAAGCCAACCACGCCACCCTGTCCGGCCACACCTTCGAGCACGACCTGCAGGTCGCGTCCGACCATGGCCTGCTGGGCAGCATCGACGCCAACCGCGGCAACCCGCAGAACGGCTGGGATACCGACCAGTTTCCGACCGACCTGTACGACACCGTCGGCGCGATGATGGTGGTGCTGCGCCAGGGCGGCCTGGTCGGCGGCCTGAACTTCGACGCCAAGCCGCGTCGCGAGTCCACCGACATGGAAGACCTGTTCATCTCGCACATCGGCGGCATGGACGCGTTCGCACGCGGCCTGGAAGTGGCGCACGCGCTGCTCAACGACTCGCCGTGGGAGCAGTGGCGCAACCAGCGTTACAGCAGCTTCGACGGCGGCGATGGCCAAGCCTTCGAGCAGGGCAAGCTGTCGCTGGGCGACCTGCACGGCATCGCGCTCAAGCAGGGCGAGCCGAAGCAGGCCAGCGGCAAGCAGGAGCGTTACGAGAACCTGCTCAACCAGTACCTGCTGCGCTGAGCCGGTACGCCGTCTCTGCAGCCAGCATCCGCACCCATGCCTGAGGGAGGCATGGGTTCCGCGGATCGCGAAGGGCGCGGGGGCGGCGTGTTTTACCCGTAGAAGAGGAGGGGACCGATGGGCCGCTGCGCCCGTTTCGCCATTGGAGTCGGGCCCGCCCGGCCCGCGCGCTCAGCCGCGCTTGCCCGGTGCGCTGACCGAGCCGCGCACGACCAGACGGTGCGGCACGACCTGGTCGACGAGTACGCGCGTACTGCGGTCCTTGCGGCGGATGGTGCGCAGCAGGATGTCGATGGCCGCGTTGGCCATCGAGGCGATCGGCTGGTGGATGGTGGTCAGTTCCGGCCACACCGTGGTCGCCGAGGAGCTGTCGTCGAAGCCGACCACCGCCAGATCCCTGGGCACGTCCAGGCCGCGCCGGTGCGCGACCGACACGACCGCCGCGGCCATGTCGTCGTTGGACGCGATGATCGCGGTCGGCGGCCGCTTGCTGGCCAGGATCTTCTCGCCGGTCTTCAGTCCGGAGCGGTAGGTGTAGTCGCCCTGCTGGACCAGGCTGGCGTCCACCGCCAGGCCTGCCTCGAACATCGCTGCCTGGAATCCCTCGTAACGCCGCGCACTGGCGCTCAGGTCCGGCCGTCCCTTGATGAAGCCGATCCGGGTATGGCCCTGCGCGATCAGGTATTCGGCCAGCTCCTTGCCGGCGCGCAGGTCGTCGATGCGCACGCAGGAGATCTCGTCGCTGGAACGACCGGCCGCGATCGCGACCACCGGGATGCCGGCACGCACGAACTCGCTGACCGCCGCATGCGATTCGCATACCGGCGGCGGCAGGATCACCCCGTCGACCTTGCCGGCCATGGCGCGTGCGGCCTTGCGCTCGGCGTCGGCGTCGGAGTTGTCCCAGTAATCGATCACCAGCTGGATGGACGTGCGCGAAGCCACGCGCAGCAGTCCGACCAGCATCTCGCGCAGGTAGGCGCCGCTGGGATTGTTGTAGACCAGTGCAATACGCGTGTGCTGCGCCGCCGCCAGCGAACTGGCCGCCAGGTTGGGCGTGTAGTCCAGCTCGCGCACCGCATGCAGCACCCGCTCGCGCGTGGTGTCGCGGACCTTGCCCTGGTTGTTCATGACCCGCGACACGGTCATCGGCGACACGCCGGCCAGGCTGGCGACCTCGTCGATGGTTACGCCACGACCTTTGCGGCGTACGGATTTCTTCGGCTTCTCCAACGTGGGTCCTTGCGACTGGTCTATGGGGTGCGGGGCGGCGTGGCCGCCGCCACGACCGGACCGGTGCGGCCCGAATCCCCCTTCCCCCGGAGGTTTTGATGGTATCGCTATCGCATGGGAACGGCGAAGTAGCAAGGGCGGGTGCCAGTTGGCGCCGGCTGGGGCTGCTGGCCGCCTGCTGGCTGGCTGCGCTGCTGCCGATGTCCACGGTCCTGGCCGAGGATGGCCACGAGCTGTGGCTGCGCTATGTGCCGGTGGAGCCTGCACGCCAGGCCGATTACCGCGCCCATGCCACCGAACTGGTCGCCGATGCGGCCACCCCGACCGGCCGAGCCACCCGCGAGGAACTGCTGCGAGGCCTGGGCGGCCTGCTCGGGCAAGCGCCGGCGATCGCGACCCGGGCCGGCCGCGAGGGCGCGCTGGTCGTCGGCACCCCGGCGTCCTCGCCGCAGCTCAAGGCGCTGAAGCTGGACCTGTCCGGCCTGGGCGAGGAGGGGTACCTGATCCGCAGCGTGCGCATCGACGGTCGTCCGGCGACGGCGATCGCCGCCAACACCGAGGTCGGCGCGCTGTACGGCGCGTTCCACTTCCTGCGCCTGATCCAGACCGCGCAGCCGCTGCAGGCACTGGACATCCGCGAAGTGCCGCGCACCCGCGTGCGCGTGCTCAACCACTGGGACAACCTGGACCGCTATGTCGAGCGCGGCTATGCCGGCGAGTCGATCTGGGACTGGCACAAGCTGCCGGACTGGAAGGACCCGCGCTATACCGACTATGCCCGCGCCAATGCTTCCATCGGCATCAACGGCACGGTGCTCAACAACGTCAACACCAGTGCGCAGATGCTCACGCCGATGTACCTGGCCAAGGCGGCGGCGCTGGCCGAGGTGTTCCGGCCCTACGGCATCAAGGTCTACCTGAGCGCCCGCTTCAGTGCGCCGATCGAGATCGGCGGGTTGAAGACCGCCGATCCGCTCGACCCGGCCGTGCGCCGCTGGTGGAAGGACAAGACCGACGAGGTCTATCGCACCATTCCCGGTTTCGGCGGTTTCCTGGTCAAGGCCAATTCCGAAGGCCAGCCCGGCCCGCAGGACTACGGCCGCTCGCACGCCGATGGCGCGAACATGCTGGCCGAGGCGCTGGCACCGCACGGCGGCATCGTGATGTGGCGCGCCTTCGTCTACTCGCACGAGGAGCCCGACGATCGTGCCAAGCAGGCGTACACCGAGTTCGTGCCCTACGACGGCAAGTTCGCGCCCAACGTGCTGGTGCAGGTCAAGAACGGCGCGGTCGACTTCCAGCCGCGCGAGCCGTTCCATCCGTTGTTCGGCGCGATGCCCAAGACGCCGCTGATGATGGAGTTCCAGATCACCAAGGAGTACCTGGGCTTCGCCACGCACCTGGCCTACCTGGCGCCCTTGTACGAAGAAGCGTTGCGCGCGGACACGCAGGTCCGCGGCCCGGGCTCGACGGTGGCCAGGATCGTCGACGGTTCGCTGGAAGGGCACGCTCTGACCGGCATGGCCGGCGTGGCCAACATCGGCAGCGACCGCAACTGGAGCGGGTCGCACTTCGACCAGGCCAACTGGTTCGCCTTCGGCCGACTGGCCTGGGATCCGATGCTCGATGCGCAGGCCATCGCCCAGGACTGGGTCAAGATGACCTTCTCCACCGATCCGGCATTCGTCGGACCGGTGGTGGCGATGATGATGGGCTCGCGCGAGGCGGTGGTCGATTACATGACCCCGCTGGGCCTGCATCACCTGATGGGTCGTGGCCATCACTACGGACCGGCCCCGTGGGTGGCCGGCGGTCCGCGCGCGGACTGGACCTCGGTGTACTACCACCGCGCCGACGCGACCGGCATTGGATTCGATCGCAGCGCGACCGGCAGCAATGCCGTGGCCCAGTACGCGCCGCCGGTGGCCGCGCAGTTCGGCGACCTGTCGACGGTGCCCGAGGAATTCCTGCTGTGGTTCCACCACGTGCCCTGGGACCACACGATGGCCTCCGGCCGCACGCTGTGGGATGAGCTGGTGCTGCGCTACGGCCGTGGCGTGGACTATGTGTCCGGCATGCGAAAGACCTGGGATGGACTGGCCGGGCATGTCGATCAGGAGCGCCATGCGCAGGTCGCCGCGTTCCTGGCGATCCAGGAGAAGGAAGCGCAGTGGTGGCGCGATGCGTCCATCGCCTACTTCCAGACCTTCTCCAAGCGACCGCTGCCGGCCGGCGCCGCACCGCCCGCGCACGACCTGGAGTACTACGAGGCGCTGCAGTTCCCGTTCGCACCGGGGGACGGAAAATGAGGCCGGTGATGGCAATGGGCGCCGGGCACATGCGTGGCGCGGCTTCGATTCTGTTCGCGATGGCCGCCGCGGTGATCGCCCCCGCATGGGCACAGGAAGCGAAGACCCCGCTGCTGCACACGATGTTCCAGGACCACGCGGTGCTGCAGCGCGGACAGCCGCTGCGCGTCTGGGGCCAGGCCCAGCCCGGCCAGGACGTGAAGATCGAACTGGCCGGCAAGCGCGCGCGAGCACGCGCCGGCAGCGATGGCCGCTGGGAAGCGCAGCTGCCGGCGATGAAGGCCGGCGGTCCGTACACGCTGACCGCCAGCACCGCCGATGCGAAGCAGTCGGTCACCGATGTTCTGGTCGGTGATGTGTGGCTGTGCTCGGGCCAGTCGAACATGGAGCTGCAGGTGTGGCGCACGCTCGATGCACGCTCGGAGATCGCCGGCGCCAGCAACGACCGCATCCGCCTGTTGACCGTGCCGCAGACCGGCAACGTGCAGCCGCAGGCGACGTTCTCCAACCCGGTGCGCTGGCAGCCGGTGGATTCCGAATCGATCCGCGACTTCTCCGCGGCCTGCTACTACTTCGCGCGCGAGCTGCAGAAGACCGTCGACGTGCCGATGGGCCTGATCAACGCCGCCTGGGGCGGATCGCGGATCCAGGCCTGGACCAGCGCGCCCGCCTTGCGCGCGACCGGGTGGTACGACGGCGAGCTCGATGTGCTCGCGCGCTACGCCGACGATCCGGTCGCCGCGGTCGGCGACTGGGGTTCGCTGTGGCAGCGCTGGTGGTCGGGCCGTCCCGGCGTGGCCGCTGGCGATGAACCGTGGAGCGGGCAGGGCACGCCGGTGGGCCAGTGGCAAAAGGCGCCAGCGCAGCTCGGCGCGTGGGAACGCTGGGGCGTGCCGGAGCTGGCCGACTTCAACGGCATGGTCTGGTACCGCACCACGATCGAACTGACCGCCGCGCAGGCGGCGCAGGACGCGGTGCTCGCGTTGGGTCCGGCTGACGAAGTCGACATGACCTGGGTGAACGGACGGGCGGTCGGCAGCACCTACGGCGCCGGGCCGGGCCGTGAGTACACGCTGCCAGCAGGCCTGCTGCACGAAGGCACCAATGTGGTCGTGGTCAACGTGCTCGACACCTACCGCGACGGCGGCCTGGGTGGCCCGGCCTCGCTGCATGCGCTGCACTTCGCCGACGGCAGCCGCGCGCCGCTGGACGGCCAGTGGACCTGGCGCATGGTTCCGCCCGAGGTCGGCACGCCGCCGCGCGCGCCATGGCAGACCGCCGCGGGCTTGTCGACGCTGTACAACGGCATGATCGCCCCGCTCGGTCGTTATGGCCTGCGCGGCGCGCTCTGGTACCAGGGCGAATCCAACACGTTCGAAGCCGACCGCTACGCCGATCTGCTGCGCGCGCTGCGCACCGACTGGCGTTCGCAGTTCGGTGCCGACCTGCCGATGCTGTTCGTGCAGCTGCCCAACTACGGCACGCCGGCGACCAAGCCCGGCGAGAGCGACTGGGCGTCGATGCGTGCCGCGCAGCGCCAGGTAGCCAGCGAAGATCCACGCTCGGGCATGGTCGTGGCGATCGACCTGGGCGACCGCTACGACATCCATCCGAGCAACAAGCAGGAGCTGGGCCGGCGCCTGGCCCGTGCCGCGCGCCATCTGGTGTACGGCGAGAAGACTCCGGCCGCAGGTCCCGTGCCGCTGTCGGCCAGCCGCAATGGCGATGCGGTGGTGGTCGAGTTCGGCGACGTCACCGACGGCCTGGTTGCCTACGGTGCCGATGGTCCGATCGGTTTCGAGCTGTGCGGACCGGACACCGGCTCGTGCCGCTATGCGGGCGCGGAAATCTGGAACCACCGAGTGACCCTGCGCTCGCCGGCTGCGCATGAAGCCACGCGCATCCGTTACTGCTGGGCCGACAGCCCTGTTTGCACGTTGTTCGACGGTGCCGGCCTGCCGGCAGGTCCGTTCGAATTCTCCCTCTCCCCCATTCCTTACGACGACCACGCACGATGAGCGCATCCACCTACACCGAAACCAGCACGCACGGCTCAAGCAACGATCGCGAGATCGTCGATGCGAAAGTCATCGTCACCTGCCCGGGCCGCAACTTCGTCACCCTGAAGATCACCACCCGCTCGGGCGTCTACGGCCTGGGCGATGCGACACTCAACGGCCGCGAACTGGCCGTGGCCTCGTACCTGCAGGACCACGTGGTGCCGAACCTGATCGGCCGCGACGCCGGCCGGATCGAGGACATGTGGCAGTTCCTGCATCGCGGTGCGTACTGGCGACGCGGTCCGGTGACCATGAGTGCGATTGCGGCCGTCGACGTGGCGCTGTGGGACATCCTCGGCAAGATGGCCAACCTTCCGGTCTACCAGCTGCTCGGCGGCCGTTCGCGCGAAGGCGCGCTGGTCTACGGCCACGCCAATGGCCGCGACATCGCCGAGGCCTCCGATGCGGTCGGCAAGTTCATCGAGCAGGGCTTCCTGGCCGTGCGCGCACAGTGCGGCGTGCCTGGCGTGAAGAAGGCCTACGGCGTGTCCAACGCCAAGGGCTACGAGCCTGCCGAGAGCGAGCTGCCGCTGGAAACGGTATGGAACACGCCGCGCTACCTGGAAGTGGTGCCGCAGCTGTTCGAACAGCTGCGCAAGGACCATGGCAACCAGGTCGAACTGCTGCACGACGTGCACCATCGCCTGACTCCCATCGAGGCCGCGCGCCTGGCCCGCGACCTGGAGCCGTATCGGCTGTTCTGGCTGGAGGATTCCACCCCGGCCGAGAACCAGAAGTCGTTCGAGCTGATCCGCAAGCATTCGGTCACCGCGCTGGCGGTGGGCGAGGTGTTCAACTCGATCTGGGACTGCAAGCACCTGATCGAGAACCAGCTGATCGACTACATCCGCACCACGATCGTGCATGGCGGCGGCATCACCCATGTGCGTCGCCTCGCCGACTTCGCCGCGCTGCATTCGGTGCGCACCGGCTTCCACGGCGCCACCGACCTGTCGCCGGTGACGATGGGCGCGGCGCTGCATTTCGACACCTGGGTGCCCAACTTCGGCATCCAGGAGTACATGTTCCACACCGAGGAAACCGACGCGGTGTTCCCGCACGACTACGCGCTGCGCGCCGGTCGCCTCTACGTGGGCGATACGCCGGGCATCGGCGTGGACATCGACGAGAAGCTGGCGGCGAAGTATCCGTACTCGCCCAAGCAGTTGCCGGTCGCGCGGCTGGAAGACGGCTCGATGTGGGACTGGTGAGGCAGCGGAAGCACGTAGCGGCATAACGAAGGGAGTGGGCCGATGGGGAAGGTTGGATCGATCAGGAAAGAAGTGCACGCACTGGCGTTGTCAGTGATGGTCTGCGCATCGGCGGCGCAGGCTGCACCAGCGGCCTTGGGTGATGCAGCTGCGCCCGCGCAGTTCGACTGGTTCGAGTACACCGGCCGCGATGCCGCCTTCGAAGCGCCGCTGCCGGCCGGTCATTACCGCAACCCGGTCTTGGCCGGCTTCCACGCCGACCCCAGCGTGACGGCCGGGCCGGACGGCAAGTTCTACCTGGTCAATTCCAGCTTCACCTTCTTCCCCGGCATTCCGGTGTTCGAGAGCGAAGACCTGGTCCACTGGAAACAGGTCGGCAATGTCATCGACCGGCCCAAGACGCTGGACTTCGATGGCCTGGGCGTGTCGCGCGGCATTTTCGCGCCCGCGATCCAGTATCACGACGGCACTTTCTACGTGATCACCACCGCGGTGGACAGCGGCGGCAACTTCTTCGTCACTGCGACGGATCCGGCCGGCCCGTGGTCCGATCCGGTGTGGCTGCCGGCCATCGGCGGCATCGACCCGTCGCTGTTCTTCGACGACGATGGCCGCGCCTACGTGGTCAACAACGATGCGCCGGCGGGCACGCCCCGCTACGACGGCCATCGCGCGATCTGGATGCAGGAGATCGACATCGCCGCGGGCAAGCCCGTGGGTGAGCGCCGTGTGCTGATCGATGGCGGGGTGAAGCCGGAAGAGAACCCGATCTGGATCGAAGGCCCGCACGTCTACAAGGTAGGTGGCTGGTACTACCTGTCCGACGCCGAGGGCGGCACCGGCCCGCAGCATTCGCAGGTCGTGCTGCGCAGCCGGCAGGTCTGGGGGCCTTATGTTCCCTATGACCAAAATCCGATCCTGACCCAGCGCGACCTGCCCGAGGACCGCAAGCTGCCGATCACCAATGCCGGCCATGCCGACCTGGTGCAGGGCAAGGACGGCAGCTGGTGGGCGGTGTTCCTGGCCAGCCGCAACTACGACGTGCGCCACTACAACACCGGCCGCGAGACGTATCTGCTGCCGGTGACCTGGAAGGACGGCTGGCCGGTGATCCTCGATGCCGGCAAGACGATTCCCTATGTCGTGCGCGGGCCGTCGTTCATGCGCAGTCCGGCGCAGCAGGCACCCAGCACCGGCAACTTCACCTGGCGCGACGAGTTCGATGCGCCGGTGCAGGGGCGCGAGTGGCTGTCGGTGCGCGTGCCGAAGCAGCCGTGGGCGGATTTCGCCTCCAAGCCCGGCTGGCTGTCGATCCACCCGCAGCGCGAGCGCCTGGACACGCTGCGCAATCCCTCCTTCCTCGCGCGTCGCCAGCAGCACCTGGTGTTCGAGGCCAGCACGGCGATGCAACGACCGGAACGCGGTGTGGCCGCTGGCCTGGCTGCATTCCAGAACGAGAAGTACTGGTACTTCCTGGGCGTGCGCCAGGCGGGCGACCGCGGCACCGAGCTGTTCCTGGAGAAGCGCGCCGGCGATCGTCCCTCGGAGATCGTCGCGATGCAGGCCGCCGGCGAGGCACAGACAGTAAAGCTGAAAGTGGAAGGCAACGAAGGCACCTATGCCTTCGCGTTCGATACCGGCGACGGCAAGGGCTGGCAATGGCTGGCCCGCGATGTCGACGGCACCGTATTGAGCACCGATGTCGCCGGCGGTTTCGTCGGCGCGATGGTCGGGCCGTACGCCCGCGATGAACGCCCTGAATGAACCAGGAGAGGAAGATGCCGTCCACCACCCGCTCGACTCGTTCCGCACGCCACATCCCCATGCCGCCGCGCCGTCGCGCGATCGTGCGCTGGTGCGCGATCGCCCTGCTGGCCGCCGCGCCCATGCTGCAGGCGCAGGCCCAGGCTGATGACGACGGCAAGCCGTGGCTGGACACCCAGCGCAGCTTCGAGGACCGCGCTGCCGCGCTGGTCGCGCAGATGACCCTGGAAGAGAAAGCCGCGCAGATGCAGAACGGCGCGCCGGCGATCGATCGCCTGGGCGTGCCGGCCTACGACTGGTGGAACGAGGCGCTGCACGGCGTGGCACGCGCGGGCGGGGCGACGGTCTTCCCGCAGGCGATCGGCATGGCGGCCTCGTTCGACATCCCGCTGATGGACCAGGTGTCGGAGGCGATCAGCGACGAAGCGCGGGCCAAGCATCATCGCTTCCTCGCCGAGGGCAAGCATGGCCGCTACCAGGGACTTACCTTCTGGTCGCCCAACATCAACATCTTCCGCGACCCGCGCTGGGGCCGAGGCCAGGAAACCTACGGCGAGGATCCGTACCTGACCTCGCGCATGGGCATCTCGTTCGTGGAGGGCCTGCAGGGCGACGACCCCAAGTACCGCAAGCTCGACGCCACCGCCAAGCACTTCGCCGTGCACAGCGGTCCGGAAGCCGACCGTCACACCTTTGATGTGCATCCGTCAAAGCAGGACCTGTACGACACCTACCTGCCCGCGTTCGAGGCGCTGGTGAAGGAAGGCCAGGTCGACGCGGTGATGGGCGCCTACAACCGCGTCTACGGCGAGTCGGCCAGCGCCAGCCGGTTCCTATTGCGCGACCTGCTGCGCGATCAGTGGGGCTTCAAGGGCTACGTGATGTCCGACTGCTGGGCGGTGGTGGACATCTGGAAGAACCACAAGATCGTCGCCACCCGCGAGGAAGCGGCGGCGCTGGCGGTGAAGAACGGCACCGAGCTGGAATGCGGCGAGGAGTACGCGACCCTGCCGGCCGCGGTGAAACAGGGCCTGATCAGCGAGGCGGAGATCGACGACGCGCTCACCCGGCTGTTCGTGGCGCGGATGCGGTTGGGCATGTTCGATCCGCCCGAACAGGTGAAGTGGGCGCAGATCCCGTACTCGGTCAACCAGTCGCCTGCCCATGATGCGCTGGCGCGCAAGATGGCGCAGGAGTCGATCGTCCTGCTGAAGAACGACGGCGTGCTGCCGCTGTCGCGCGACACGAAGAAGATCGCCGTGATCGGCCCGACTGCCGACGACACCATGGCCCTGCTCGGCAACTACTACGGCACGCCGGCCGACCCGGTGACGATCCTGCGCGGCATCCGCGAGGCCGCACCGCAGGCGCAGGTGGTCTACGCACGCGGCGCGGACCTGGTCGAGGGTCGCAGCGATCCGTCGGCCACGCCGCTGATCGAAGCGCAGTACCTGCGCCCGGCCGCGGGCTCGACCGAGCGCGGCCTGCGTGGCGAGTACTTCCGCAATACCGATCTGTCCGGCAAGCCCGCCCTGGTCCGCGTCGATCCGGTGATCGGCTTCGGCTGGGATCGTGGCTCGCCCACCGACAACCTGCAGGCGCGCGGCGAAGCCGGCCCCGACGAGGCTGTGCCCAGCGACAACTTCAGCATCCGCTGGAGCGGCCAGCTGCTGCCGCCGGTGTCGGGCACCTACGAACTGGAAGCGGCCGCCAACGACGGCGTGCGCGTGTACCTGGACGGCAAGCGCGTGATCGACCGCTGGCAGAAGGCCGACCGCCTGACCGCCGACCAGGCCACGGTGAAGCTGGAAGGCGGACGTGCCTACGACATCCGCCTGGAGTACCAGGAGCTCGAACGCGACGCCGGTGTGCGCCTGGCCTGGCGCATGCCCGGCGCCAAGCCGCCGTTCGAGGAAGCGGTTTCCGCCGCGCGCGATGCCGACGTGGTGGTCTTCGTCGGCGGCCTCACCGGCGATGTGGAAGGCGAGGAGATGACGGTCAACTATCCGGGCTTTGCCGGTGGCGACCGCACCGACATGCGCCTGCCGGCCACCCAGCAGAAGCTGCTGGAAGCCGTGCACGCCACCGGCAAGCCGGTCGTGCTGGTGCTGACCAGCGGTTCGGCGTTGGCCGTGGACTGGGCCAAGGAGCACGTGCCGGGCGTGGTCGCGGCGTGGTATCCGGGACAGCGCGGCGGCAATGCGGTGGCCGACGTGCTGTTCGGCGACGTCAATCCCGCAGGCCGCCTGCCGGTGACCTTCTACAAGGCCGACGAGAAGTTGCCGGCGTTCGACGATTACGGCATGGCCGGCCGCACCTATCGCTACTTCCAGGGCGAGCCGCTGTATCCGTTCGGCCATGGCCTGTCGTACACGACGTTCGACTATTCGGGCCTGCGCCTGGATCGGTCGAGCACCCGCGCCGGCCAGCCGGTGAAGGCCACGGTCAAGGTGCGCAACAGCGGTAGCCGTGCCGGCGACGAGGTGGTGCAGCTGTACGTGCGCGCGCCGCAGGGCGAGGGCCGTTCGCTTAAGGATCTGCGCGGCTTCCAGCGCGTGCACCTGCAGCCGGGCGAAAGCCGCGAGGTGAGCTTCGTGCTCGCGCCGGAGAAGGACCTGCGCCACTACGATGAGGGCAAGCAGGCCTACGTGGTGACGCCGGGTGAGTACGAGGTGCAGGTCGGTGCGTCCAGTGCGGACATCCGTGCCCGCACGTCACTGGCGGTAAAGAAGGACTGACGCGTTCCAGCCGGCCATCGCCATCTCTCCAGGAGATGGCCGGCCGAGGCGGGCGGAGTCGGCGGCGTCTCCCAGGCCGCCGGCTTCGTACCGCCTCACCCTGACATGATCGATTTCCACGCAGGACCCCCATGACCGACCCGGCTGTCCCCACGCTTCCCCGTCTTTCCAATGCGACCCTGGCCGGCCTTCCGGCGGACGTCGCGGTGCCCTCCTATCGCCGCAGAAAGACGCGAATTGGTGTCGTCCATTTCGGACCGGGCGCGTTCCATCGCGCGCACCAGGCCGTGTATCTCGACGATATCCTGGCCACCGACCCCGACTGGGCGATCAGCGCGGTCTCGCTGCACAGCGCTGGCGTACGCGACGCGCTGCGGCCGCAGGACGGGCTCTACACGCTGGCGCTGCTGGGCGAGAAACCGGCATTGCGCGTCATCGGTTCGATCCGCGAGATCCTGTGCGCGCCGCAGGAGCGCGAGGCGGTGCTGGCGCGCCTGGCCGATCGCGACGTGCGCCTGGTCACCTTGACCATCACCGAGAAGGGCTATTGCCTTTCCCCCGAAGGCGTTGACCTGGCCCATCCGGATATCGTCCACGACCTGGCGTCGCCCGACGCGCCGGTCAGCGCCATTGGCTGGCTGGTCGCCGGCCTGCGCGCGCGTCGCCAGCGCGGATTGGAGCCGTTCACCGTGCTCAGCTGCGACAACCTGGCGGACAACGGCGGACGCCTGCGCCGCGCGGTGCTGCAGTACGCGCGCCAGTTCGACGGGGGCCTGGCTGCCTGGATCGAAACCGAGGTCGCATTCCCGCGCTCGATGGTCGACAGCATCACCCCCGCCAGTGACGACGGCCTGCGCGAGCGCGTCGCCGCGCAGCTGGGCCGCAGCGATGCCTGGCCGGTGCAGCGCGAGCCGTATACGCAATGGGTGGTGGAGGACGACTTCCGCAACGGCCGCCCGCCGCTGGAGCGCGCCGGCGTGGTGCTAAGCAACGACATCGCCGGCTACGACCGGGCCAAGCTGCGTCTGCTCAATGCGCCGCACTCGGCCCTGGCTTACCTGGGCTCGCTGATGGACATCGAGACCGTGGCCCAGGCCATGGGCGAGCCGGTGCTAGCCGGCTTCGTCGAACAGCTGATGCGGCAGGACATCGTGCCTTCGCTGGACCTGCCGCGCGGCTTCGACCCGGACGCTTACATCGACGCGATCCTGGCCCGCTTCCGCAACCCGGCCATCCGCCACCTGCTCGCGCAGATCGCCTGGGACGGCTCGCAGAAGTTGCCGGTGCGCCTGCTCGGCACGATCGCCGATGCGCTGGTCGCCGGGCGCCCGATCGACCGGCTGTGCCTGCCGGTCGCCGGGTGGATGCACTTCGTATGCCGGCAGGCGCGTCGCGAGATCGCCATCGTCGACCCATTGGCCGAAACTCTGGCCGGCATCGGTCGGGCGACTACCGGCGATGCCGTGCACGATGTCGATGCGTTCCTCGCACTGGACACGGTGTTCGCGCCGCTGTTGGCGGACGCGCGTTTCGTGCCGGCGTTGCGGCAGGCCTACGCCGCGCTCGGCGATGGCACGCCGGCGGCCGTTGCCCGCGCGCTGGAAGCGGCGGGCAAGGCCTGAGCGCACTCAGTCGGCCATGGTCATGGCCGGCTGGATCACCATCTGGAACGGCTTGGTCGTGACCGGCGTGGGACGTGCGTTGCGCGTGCCCGGATAGATCTCGAAGTCCGGCGTGAACTGGGTCAGCGTGCCGGCGAGTTGCCCGATCAGGCGCCGGTTGCCGGCCAATCGCGCCTTGCCTTCGCGCTCCAGCGACTCGAAGCTGGCGGTGCCCATCATGATCCGGTCGAGGTTGGCCCGATCCAGGGTGATCGTCAGGTCGGCCTTGGGATCGGTGAAGCCCTTGATGCTGGTGAGCGTGGCGTTGCTCATCTCCACCAGGTACTTCTCGCCGTTGTCGGGCGTGACCAGGTTGATCGTGAAGCGCATGCCCTCGGCCTTGGCGCTGTCCACGCTGATGCCGATGAAGTCCAGCCACTGTTCGGTCGACATCGCCCGGATCACGTCCGGCCCGGTGGAAGACGGCGCCACGCCTGCCTGCATGCCCGAGCGCAATTCGTAAGCCATGTTGAGGTAGCTGTTGCGCAGGCTGGGTGACTCGCGCTGGTAGCCGACCTGTTCGAATGCATCGGCCAGCAGGTTGCGCGCGGCCTGGTTGGCCGGCTCGGCGAACACCAGACGATTGAGCAGTTCGGCCGCATGCAGGTACTTGCCCTGGTCGATCAGCTCGCGGCCCTTGGCGAGGATCTTCGCCGAGCCGCCCATCATCTCCACGTACAGCGCGCCGCTCTCGCGCTGCGGCAGCGGTTCCAGGTTGACCGGATTGCCGTCCCAGTAGCCGATGAAGCGGTTGATGATGCCGCGGCTGTTGATCGCCTCCGAGCCGTGGTAGCTGCGCGCGGCCCACTGCCGCTGCAGGCTGGGCGGCGAGCGGTAGACGTTGTGCACCTCGTTGATCGTCACGCCCTGGTTGGCCAGGCGCAGGACGCCGTTGTTCATGTTGGCATACAGGTCGCGCTGCGCGCGCAACACTTCCTGGATGCGCGAATTGCCCCAGCGCGGCCAGCTGTGCGAAGCGAACATCACCTCCACGTCGGAGAAGTTGTGCAGGGCGGCGTTGATCTGCTTGGACCAGTTGAGCGAGTTGCGCACCGGCGCGCCGCGCAGCGTGTAAATGTTGTGGATGGTCGCGGTCACCATCTCCGCGGCCCAGAACGCCTTCCAGTCGGGGAACCAGGTGTTCATCGAGGCCGGCGCCTCGGTGTCGGGCGTGTTCTGGAACACCATCCGCACCCCGTCGATGGTCAGCTCCTCGAAGTCCTTGGTTATCTCCACGTTCGGCGGGATCAACCCGGTATTGCCCGAGGCCACGTTCTTGCCGATCGACTGGTCGACATGGCCGAACGGGCTTCGCGCCAGCAGCGTGCCGTACTGGATGCGGCTGCGGCGGGTCATCGCGGTGCCGGCGAAGATGTTTTCGGAGATCGCCTCGTGCAGGAATCCTTCCGGCGCGATCACCTTGACCTTGCCCGAGCGCACGTCGGCTTCATCGACCACGCCACGCACGCCGCCGAAGTGATCCACGTGCGAGTGCGAATAGGCCACTGCCACCACCGGCCGCTCGCCGACCTTCTCGTTGATGAAATTCAGCGCCGCGCGCGCGGTCTCCGCAGCGGTGGCCGGGTCGAACACGATCCAGCCAGTGTCGCCCTTGATGAAGGTCACGTTGGCCAGGTCGAAGCCGCGCACCTGGTAGATCTTGCCGGGCAGTACCTCATACAGCCCGTAGGCCATGTTGAGGATCGCCTGGCGCTGCAGCGACGGATTGATGCTGTCGAAATCCTTGTCCTGCAGCAGGAAGCTGTAGCTCTCCATGTCCCAAGCCACGTTGCCGGCGTCGGCCATGATCTGCTTGAACGGCGGCACGGCGATCAGGCCGCGCGTGTTCTCCTCGAAGTCGCGCACGTCGTCGAACGGCAGCGCCTGCTTGACCCCGTTGCGCAGCTCCACGGTGAAACGGGACGGCGCCTTGCCTTCGGGATGGAAGTGGGCGCCGTCGTCGGCGGCGCGCAGGGGCACTGATGCAAGCAGTGACAGCCCCAGCGTGGCGACCAGTGAGGTAAGCGGGAACAGGTACGTGCGGCTTGGCATGAAGAACCCCCGGAGCGATGGATGCGTGGGGCGCCGGACAGTCCACGGGCGCCCGGGCTAGGATTGGCAAACCCCCCGGAGGCTGTCCAATGCACTGTTGTCATGGCCGCGATACCTTTGACGCATGTCGATAAAGCTCAAGCAGCTCAGCCACATACTCGCGCTGGAGGAGTTCGGCAGTTTCAGCCGGGCCGCCGCCTCGCTGCACATCAGCCAACCGGCGCTGTCGCGAAGCATCCAGAGCATGGAGGCCGATGTCGGCGCGCCGCTGTTCCTGCGCGAAGGGCAACGCGTGGTGCCGACCGACCTGGGACGGGTGGTGGTCGAACACGCGCGACAGATCACCCGTCTGGCCGATGACCTGCATGATCGGCTGGTCGGCGGGGCAGGTGCGGCGACGCGCGAGCTGTCGATCGGTGCCGGCCCGTTTCCCGGCGAGACCATCGTCGGTCGTGCGGTAGCCGCACTGATCCAGTCCGAGCCGATGCTCAAGGTGCGGGTGGATATCCGCAACTGGGACGAGCTTCTGCCGCGCCTGCGCAACCAGGACATCGACCTGTTCGTGGCCGAGACCAGCACGTTCGAGCAGGACAGCGACCTGGAGGTGGAGCTCCTCTCGCAGCGGCAGCTCTACTTCTTCGCGCGCCGCGGGCACCCGTTGGCGGGCGCCGCACCCACGGTTTTGGCCGAAATACTCGGCTATCCGATCGCCACCGCCGCGCGTATTCCGCCGCGCATGCTCGACCCGGCGCTATGGGCCGTGCCCCGTTCTCGCGACAGGCGCAAGGTCGAGGTGGCGTTCCCGGCCTTGCAGTGCGGCAACTCGATGTTGCTCAAGCAGGTGGCCCTGGCGTCGGACACCATCATCGTCAGCAGCCTTGCGTGCACCGCGCAGGAGCTGGAAAGCGGCGAACTGGTGAAGCTCGGCGGCGAACCATGGATGCGGCAGAACTACGGCCTGGTATCGCTCAAGGGCAAGCTGCCCAACGGCGACCTGCGCAGGCTCCGCGACTGCCTGCTGGAAGCAGAGCGTGCGGTGGCCGAGGAAGAAGCGGTGCTGGCGGAAAAGTTCTGACGCTGGACAACCGCGGGTGAAGGGCAGGGCGCGATGATTCCGGCGTGCGCGGTGTCTTGCCGTCAACGATCCAGCGGGCTCAGCACGCCGAGCGCGCCGCGGTTGAGCACGTGGGTATAGATCTGGGTGGTGGCGACGTCCTTGTGGCCCAAAAGCTCCTGCACCGTGCGGATATCGGCCCCGGATTCCAGCAGGTGCGTGGCGAAGCAGTGCCGCAGCGTGTGCGGCGTCACCGGCCGGTCGAAGCCGGCCTCAAGCGCGGCCCGGCGTACCGCCTTCTGAAGGACCTTCTCGTCGATGTGGTGGCGGCGGCGTTCGCCATCGCGTGGGTCCACGGAGATGCGCGTGGCCGGGAACACGTACTGCCAGCCGAACTCGGCGGCGGCATTGGGATACTTGCGTGCCAGCGCATGCGGCAAATGTGCCCTCCCGAGCCCGCAGGCCAGGTCGCGCGCGTGTAGCACGCGGACCTGCGCGATCTGCCGCGCCAATCCCTCCTTCAGTGCGACGGGCAGGACGGTCATCCTGTCCTTTCCGCCCTTGCCATCGCGCACCGTCACCTCGTTGCGCTCCATGCCCACGTCCTTCACCCGCAACCTCGCGCATTCCATCAATCGCAGCCCACTGCCGTAGAGCAGGCCGGCCATCAGTGCCTCGCGCCCTGCCAGGCGTTCCAGCAGTCGAGCCACCTGCGCACGCGTGAGCACGACCGGCAGCCGCTGCGGCCGCTTGGCCCGGATCACGTTCTCCATCCAGGGCAGGTCTACGCCCAGCACCTCGCGATACAGGAACAGCAGCGCCGACAGGGCCTGGTTCTGCGTGCTGGCGGCCACGTTGTCGCGGGTGGCCAGGCGGGTGAGGAAAGCCTCCACTGCTGCCCCATCAAGTTCACGTGGATGCCGGGGCAGCCACGCCCGGATATACCGGCGGATCCAGTAGATATAGGCCTGCTCGGTCCGTCGACTGTAGTGCTTGAGCCGCATCCGCGCGATGACCTGCTCCAGCAGTCGCGGTTTCCGACCGCCTGGGCCGTCGGAAGATATCGGGGTCTGCTCGCCGTCATAAGTCATATCGCGGCCTCCATGCCGCCTTTACATGAATCCTGGCCATTTCCCCGTCTGCCCGGTATTGGACAACCCTGTGATCGGTGTAGGATTTTCTCGATTGACGCGCTTCCGCAGAACCCGCCAAACTCGGTGCTACACCCCCGCTGGGGGTCTACTGGTAGTTAGCCCTCATGAGAAGTGCAGCCGCTGATCGAGAACCGGACGTCGAGCTCAATATCTCCGCCTTCTCGGAGGCGGACGAGCTCTATCGCGCTGGTCGATTCCTTGAGGCGCTGCGGCTTTTCAGTGTTTCGCTCGAAGCTGACCCTACAGATGGCGACGCGTTCCATGCCATTGGTAGCTGCTATGACGCCCTTCACAAACCTGCTCAAGCTGCTATGGCCTATCGTTCTGCTATCACACTTCTGCCACCGGAACGGCATCCAGCACTGCATTTCAATATCGGCAATGCGTTCTTCGATAATGGGAAATATGAGGAGGCCTTGGCAGAGTATCGCCTTGTTCCAGCTGGCGACGCTGTGTGGCCGGCGGCTTCCAAGAACGCCAAGCTGGCATTGGAGAGGTTCAGCAATGGGGGCTAACAACTCATTCAAGCCGAACCCGCTTCGCGGGTCGGCTTAACTCAGGCGTTAGCCGCTGTGGATGCATCGCTGATAATTGCCAGAAATTTCCCGTGGTGCCCCGAGAACGACGACACCTCGTTCGGTGGCAGGCTTCACGAGGAGGGCGTCTGGAGTTGGGAGGAATACTGGCAATTGGAGTGGGCACTGCACCGACTCTGCGGTGATCCGCCGACCCGGGAACTCCACTGGCGTGTCTTCCGAATCTTCAGCTACTGCTTTGCGTCCTTCGCTCACCACCTCGACCCAAATGATGCGTTCGAGATAAGCAACCTCAGCCGCGAGGAGCTTTACGATGCAAAGGAGCGCTTTCAACTCGTCTTTGAGGGTTTCTTCGGAGCCATGCCCGCGCAGGACTGCTTTGAGCAGGCCAACCCGCTGCTTGGTACGGGCAGCGGCTAACAATTCATTCAAGGGGAAGCCGCTTCGCGGCTCCCCTTAATTCAGGCGTTAGAACTCATGGACCCACGCTGGAACGCATTTGCAGCGATCTGCCACGATGAGTTTCACGGCTGCCCCTTCGTGGCAGAGCTAATTGCAGCTTGCGGCGGCCATGAGGACATTGCCTGGGCTACGTACTTCCATTTGCAGAGCGACTCTTTGGCGTGGCTCGCTCGCGAGGTGCCCGCCCTTGACGGTGTCACGCCAAAGTCCTTGCTTGCGGCCGGCCAAACCGATGCGGTTAGGCATTGCTTGTGGTCGATGCCGTGCTGAGTTCTAACAATTCATTCAAGCCGAGCCGGCTTCGCCGGTCGGCTTAATTCAGGCGTTAGGCGGCAAAGAGCGCGGAGCTGGGGAGCTTCGATGAGTCGGATGGTTCGCTGCGATGCCAGGCCAGCACGTCCTGCCCCTTGGCTGGAGTCTTTGTCCTTCGGCAGCGCCGTCGGGCGCGCGGTCGGGGACGCATCGGGTCGTTTGGCAGCCACGGCTAGGCCCGTAGCGGACGCGGCGTGGGGCGCGCTCCACAGTTTATGGCTTCGGCCCTTGGGTGGTCCTTCCCGCCCGAGCTTCCGCTGCGCTATGTTGCCGCCTAACAATTCATTCAAGCCGAACCCGCTTCGCGGGTCGGCTTAACTCAGGCGTTAGGCCTGACAAAGGACATCCTTGTGAAGGAACTCATCTCGGTATCCGTCGCTCTCCTTGCGTACGTGGCTTCGACAGGTATCGCCGTCGCCGCAACGCAAGAGGAGCTCAATCTGGCAATTGCCCGGGTTTCATCTGCCCTGCATCAGGTCCGGCTTGCTGAAGCCTGCGGCTTCCCCGATAGCCCAGAACAACTGGCTTCGGTTGAAGGACTCGCCAAAGTCATCGCGCTGAAGAAGGACGACCTGGACAAATCACTGTCGGACGACGAATTCGTATCGGTGCAGCTCCAGATTCTCGATGGAAAAGTTGCTGCATCTATTTCGGCGAACGCTCAAGCGGAAGCTGATGTTGGAGCATGCGATAAGCCGGAAACCAGAATTCTGTGGGACGCACTTGCCCAAATGGCCGGGTCGCTGGGCACGTAGGGCCTAACTAATCATTCAAGCCGAACCCGCTTCGCCGGTCGGCTTAACTCAGGCGTTAGGCCCGCAACCACCTCTCCACAGCGATCTGCCGAAGAAGAAATGGATCACTCCCTGCAAATCATCGCGCCAGGCCCTCGGCCACCCTACTTTCAGGTTGCCGAGCACCTGTGGGGCGTG